>Ga0172371_10000059_pt1 | contig 133980 bp, 144 predicted proteins | sample Lak12m_FD_114543 | JGI IMG/M metagenome (GOLD analysis project Ga0172371, IMG submission 114543) | Freshwater microbial communities from Kabuno Bay, South-Kivu, Congo - kab_022012_12m | ecosystem: Environmental > Aquatic > Freshwater > Lake | place: Democratic Republic of the Congo...
GGTAGCGGCGAGGCGTTAATTTTTCAAAATGGTCAGGCAGTCAAAGGAACCTGGCAAAGAGATGATGAGACGATTCAGGTTAAGTTTTATGACAACGCTGGCAAGGAGATAGAAATGGTCAGAGGAAAAGTTTGGATTGAGGTATTACCGGTTGGGAACAAAGTGACATATTAATATGTTAGAACATATTATTCCATCAAAGGCACGAAGAAAAATTTTGGAGTTTTTTTTCCATCATCCCGGAGAAAGTTATTATCTGCGAAAGATTGTTCGTGAGGTAGATGAGGAAGTTAATGCGGTGAAAAGAGAGTTAGATATTCTTTCCGGAGCCAAGCTTCTTTTAAAAGAAAGAAGATTAAATAAAGTCTATTACAATCTCAACAAAAACTATATTTTTTATGATGAGTTTTTAAGAATTTTTACTAAAACTGGTTCTTTAGCCTTAACAATTCATAAAAATTTATCGAAGATAGGGAAGATTAAGTTCGTTGCCTTGTCGACAAAGTTCTCAAAGAATATTCTTATTAAAGAAGACGAAATTTATCTTCTTATCGTTGGAGTGGTTGTTATTCCCGAAGTAGAAGCAATCATTAAAGAAGGAGAAAAAAGTTTTGGCCGAGCGATTAACTATACGGTGATGACGGATGATGAATTTGTTTTCAGAAAGAAAAACAACGATCCTTTTATCTGGCGGTTTTTGAAACAGCCAAAGGTAATGCTAGTTGGAACGGAAGAAGATTTGGTAAAATGACCCCCACATACAAAAAAGAGTATGTTTAAATTTATTAAGAAAATACTTTTAATCATAACAATTCTTCTTTTAGTATGGATTGACCTACCTGAAAACTTTAAAATAAAAAACTATACGATTAATCCTTTATCTTTAAACTTTAATCTTTTTGGCTGGCAGATAAAAAAAGAATTCAAGACCCATCTTGGGCTAGACCTCAAAGGTGGTAGTCATCTGGTTTTTCAGGTCGATACCTCAAAGGTAAGTTTGAGCGATCTCCAAGATGCTTTAAATTCAGCCCGTGATATTATTGAAAAACGAGTCAACTTTTTTGGCGTTTCCGAGCCAACGGTGCAGACTTTGAAATCAGGAAACAACTATCGAATCAACGTCGATCTGCCAGGAATAGAAAATGTTAACGAGGCGGTTGTTTTGATAGGAAAGACGGCGCAACTTTCTTTCTTTGAACAAAACCCCCAAGAAAAAGTGGCTAGCGGTTCTTCAATCTATAGCACCTTGACAAAAAACACTGGATTAACCGGTAAAAATATCAAAAAATCACAGGTGGTTTTTGATCAACAGACCGGAAAACCACAGGTTTCTTTATCTTTTAATAAAGAGGGGACAGATCTTTTCTCCCAGATAACCGGAAGAAATATTGGTAAACCAGTCGCCATTGTCATTGATAATATGATTATTTCCGCACCAACAGTCCAACAACAGATTTCAGAAGGCAACGCGGTGATTACCGGAAACTTTACCGTTGATGAGGCAAAAAAATTAGCGATTGCCATTAACTCTGGTGCCTTACCATTGCCTATTAAACTCGTTGAGCAAAAAAATATCGGGCCAACCTTGGGCGCTGTCGAGGTGAAAAAAAGCGTCATCGCCGGGTTTTTCGGCCTGGTAATGGTTTTGATTTTTATGATTGTTTATTATGGGAGATTAGGTTTTATTGCCTCGATGGCATTATTGATTTATGGATTGATTTCCATGGCTGTTTTCCGATTAATACCGGTTGTTTTAACTCTTCCTGGTATTGCCGGTTTTATTCTTTCCATTGGCATGGCGGTTGACTCTAATATCTTGATTTTTGAGAGAATAAAGGAAGAACAGAGGAAAGGAAAGGATTTCGATATTGCCGTTCGCTTAGGATTTGGTCGGGCGATCGACGCCATTAAAGATGCCAATATTACTACGCTGACGGTAGCCTTTATTTTATTTAATCCCTTAAACTGGGAGTTTCTACCGCAGTTTGGTATGGTTAAAGGATTCGCTTTAACTTTAGCAATTGGGGTGGCGACGAGTTTATTTACAGGAGTAGTGATAACCAAAAAACTGATAGAAGTTTTCTATAAAAAAAATGGTTAATTTTTTAAAGTATCAATTTCTTTATTTTCTTATTTCTTTTTTTGTGATAGGTTTCGGTATATTCTCAATATTAAAATGGGGTTATCGATATTCGATCGATTTTACCGGCGGAACGACTTTAGAATATCAAGTAAAAGATAAAGTTTATAATTTAAAGACTAAACCTCTTAATGAAGTGGAGCAGAAGAACTTAATAACTTCGTTGGAGAAAAAAAACAAAGCTAAAATAACAGTTCTTCGTTTAGAAACAGTCGGACCAGTCTTGGGAAAAGAAACCATCAGTAAAACGGTGATTGCTTCTGTTTTGGCAATTGTAGGCATTCTTATCTATATGAGTTTTGCCTTTAAAGGTTTTAACTATGCGATTTCAGCGATCCTAGCGATGATCCACGACTTTTTTGTTGTCGTCGGTAGTTATTCGTTGCTTTCTCATTTTTTCGGCGCCGAAGTTGACTTAATGTTTGTGACAGCGATTTTGACGACGATGTCATTCTCTGTTCACGATACGATTGTTATTTTCGACAAAATCAGAGAGTATTTAAAAGAAGAAGGGAAAGGTAGTATTGAATATTTTGCCAATAAAGCATTAACAGAAACTATGGCTAGATCGGTCAACAATTCGATGACAATTGTCTTCATGCTTTTGGCTTTGATTTTGTTTGGAGGGTCGACGATTAGATTTTTCATCATCACTCTTCTAATCGGCACCATTACCGGCACCTATTCTTCTCCGTTTGTGGCAACGCCCATCTTAGTTTGGCTTACCCGCCTGTCATTCCGAGCCCTTCGACTTCGCTCAGGGCAGGCTCCGCGAAGCGGAGTCGAGGAATCTAACTATGAAAATTCTTAAGTTTCCTTTGGGTCAACTTCAGGCAAATTGCTATTTTTTAATCGAGGAAGATAACTGTTTGGTCATTGATCCAGGTGACGAGGCGGCATTTATTCTTGAAGAACTGCAAAGAAGAAGACTTAAATTAATCGGTATGTTAGCCACTCACGGCCATTTTGACCATATTATGGCCGCTGGCGAGATTCAAGCTTCAATTAATGTTCCATTATATATCAATAAGAAAGATAAATTCTTACTAGATAGAACAATTGAAACAGTGGAATATTTTTTAGGATATAAACCCACAATTATTAAGCCAATTACAGTTAAGTACTTAACTGTAAGACAATTAATAATCAACAATTATCAATTAATAATTATTCTTTCTCCAGGTCATACCCCCGGCGGGTGTGCTTTTTATTTTCCTAATAATAAGACTATTTTTACCGGTGACACTTTGTTTAAAGGAGAAGTTGGCAGATATGATTTTCCCTACTGTAGTAAAAAAGATTTAAAAAATTCATTAAAGAAATTATCCAAACTTCCTAAAGAAACCGTTGTCCATCCTGGTCATGGCGAAGAAACGACAATAAAAGAAGAAAAACAAAATATCGATAAATTTCTTAACTTCCTAAATTCTTAGTTTCTTCTAATAATATTTTTTTTTCGTTTTTTAGTTTTTTATCAACTACCTGATTAAAGATTTTTTTTAGGATTTCACCGACTTTTGGACCAGGTTTTATTTTTAAGATTTTCATCACATCGTTGCCGTCGATTTTCAAATCTTTAATTTGGAATGGTTGTCTTTGTACTTTAATAAGTCTTTTTCTAAAAAGATCAAATCTCCAGGAATCTGGTTTAGCCCCAGAGCCTATTCGATCGCCAAAACGAAGATCGATAATATCATTAAGATATTCTTTGCCGACATTTCTGATAAATCTTCTTACTGCTTTGTCAGTCTGAATTTCGGAGACAGTAAACTGGTGATATTGGACTAAAGTAACTAATTTGTCTTTTTCTTTATTCGATAGTTTAAGCCTGTGAGCAATTTTTTCCGCTAATTTTTTGCCAACCACTTCATGGTTGTAAAAAGTTATCAATCCAGTTTTATCATCATGTCTAAAAGTCTGCGACTTACCCACGTCATGAATTAAAGTTGCGAATCTGGTAATAGGATCTTTTGATGGGCAGTTTTTTAAAGCCATGACCGAATGAGTTCCGACGTCATAGATATGATGCCGTTTCGGGCTTTTTTGAGGGATGGTAAAGCAGATATCGACTTCCGGCAAAATAAAAGTTAGAAGGCCAGTGTTTCTTAAAAACAAAACACCTTCTGAAGGATGATCGCTAGCTAATATTTTTAAAAATTCATCCCTGATTCTTTCCCAGGAAATTTTTGCAATCAGGTGGGCGTTTTTTTCTATTGATCGACGAGTTTTTTCTTCGATAAAAAATCCTAGTTGTGAAGCAAATCGAAGTGCTCTTATTAATCTTAACGCATCCTCTTCAAATCTTTTGTCTGGATTACCAACAGCAACGATCAGTTTTTCTTTAAGGTGTTTTTTCCCCTCATAAAAGTCAACAATTTTTTTACCATCATAAGCCATGGCGTTAATGGTAAAGTCGCGGCGACTCAAGTCCTCTTCAATCGTCTTAGCCCAGGCTATTTTTTCTGGGTGGCGAAAATCAGTGTATTTACCTTCTTTACGAAATGGCGTAATTTCGAATAGTAGGGAACGGTTTGAAACCGTTCCGTACGGTACAGTTACCGTTCCGTATGTATTATTGTAAAACGCATCAGGAAATAATTTGATAATTTCTTCTGGTGTCGCGTCGGTCGTAAAGTCCCAGTTGATTATTTTTTTATTCAATAATAGATTACGTACCGCTCCGCCAACAATATATATTTGAAACTTTCTTTTCCCAAAAGCTTTAAGAAATTTAGTGACTTGTTCTGGTAGTTTAAACATAACCCTATTATATCAAGAGACAAGAAGGCTTTTTAAAATATCTAAATTTTTTTTATCCGGTCCTTCGTTTTTAAAACCCGGTGTTTCAATAATAAAAGGATAGTTTTTTGTTTTTGGATGATTAAGAAGAGTTTTAAATTCTTCAATATTCATTGTTCCCTGGCCAATATTAGCATGCCTATCTTTTTCCGAATTAAAAAGATCACGGCTATCATTTAAATGCCAGCACTCCAATTTATCGAATAATTGAAGTGATTTTAGTTTTTCTAAAAATTTTTCCAGCTCTTCTTTCTCTTCAAATTTATAACCATTGGAAAATAGATGACAGCTATCAAGGCAAAGACGAACTCGGTTGTCACTTAAGTCTTTAATGATTTGGCTGATTTCTTCTAATGTTTGTCCGATTTTTCTGTTGCCGGCATTCTCGATAATAAATAGCGATTCCTTTGGGGTTTTTGACAAAATTTCTTTTATATTACTTATTAAAATTTGATATTTTTTTTGATCAGTAACAACTCTTGAACGGCCGTCCAAGAGTGGTAACAGTGGGTTTTTGTTTTTGTAAGAGCCTAAATGGACTATCGAACCTTTAATTTTTAATTTAGGCGCGATTTTCATTTCAGCAATTAAAGACATTTTAGACAGATGTCCGATTCTTCCTTTATCAGCAAGATTGACTAGATAAGATGCGTGAAAATAGATAGGATCAATTAAAAATTTAGATTTAAGAGTTAAGAATAGTTTTACTTCCGATTCATCGGCTTTGGCAAAGCTCCAGCCACGGGGAGAAGATGAAAAAATCTGCAAACAATTACCTCCAATATTTATAATTCTATTGAGCGCTTCGTGGTATCCGCCGGAAATTGATTGATGAGCGCCGAGTTTGAGCATGGTTAAAGTATAGCAAAATTTACCCCTTGACACATTAGCAGACTTGATATATGATTGCTAATATATGGAAGACTTAACCCAGAGACAAGTAGATATTTTAAAAACGATTATCAAAGAATATAGCGAGACCGGCGTAGCCGTAGGAAGCGAGATTCTTGAAAAGAAGTATAAACTTGGTATTTCACCGGCGACGATCCGCAACGAAATGGTTGAGTTAGCAAAAAAAGGGTATTTGAAAAAAACCCATTTTTCCTCAGGAAGAGTACCTTCGGCCAAGGGATTTCGTTTCTATATCAAGCATTTAATGAAGCAAAAAGATCTGTCAACCACCGATGAGGTTGCTTATAAAAATAGTATTTGGGATGAGAGAAAGGAAGCCCACCGGTTACTTTCACAGGCGACGAAAATTCTTTCCCAAAAAACCGGCTTATTATCGTTGGCGGCCACCAATCTTGGTGATGTTTATTACTCAGGCGTAGCAAACTTATTAGCTCAACCAGAATTTTTAGACCTTAATCTTTCGCGAACGCTTTTTGGCAGACTTGATGAGGTAAACTATTGGGAAAGGATATTGGATGATTTTCAAAGGATGGAAGAGGAAATTATGTGTATGTTGGGAGAAGAAGATTTTCATGACCCAATGTTTGAGTCTTGTGCCAGTGTTTGGGGAGAGTTCGAAGGAAAAAATATTAAAGGAATTGTGGGGGTGGTTGGTCCGAAAAGAATGTATTATGATTCGATTATCCCACAGATTAAATATTTTTCTAATTTAATTGAAGAAATTATTAAACAACAAGGTTTTTAATCATGGACAATAAAAAAACGCATAAAAAACATGAGATTGGAGAGTGGAAGAATAAATATTTAAGAGCACTGGCTGATTATCAGAATTTAGAGAAAAGATTTTTAGAGGAAAAAGAGGAAATTATCAAATCAGCTAATTTTCAGTTGATTATAAAATTATTACCTTTTCTTGATAGCTTGGATAAAGCGGAAATTTTTACTAAAGATCAAGGACTAAAAATAGCTAAGGAAAATTTATTAAAAATATTTCAAGAAACGGGATTACAAGAGATTGAAGTTTTGCATAAAGAATATGATCCAAGACTGGCCGAGGCAGTGGATATGGCTGCAGGAGAACAAGACAATCTTGTCGTCGAAGTTTTAAGAAAAGGGTATCAGATGAACGGAAAAATTTTAAGAGTAGCTCAGGTTAAAGTAAGCAAAAAATTATAAATTTCTTAAAAATAATATGTCAAAAATAATTGGTATCGATTTAGGAACAACTAATTCATGTGTCGCAGTGATGGAAGGGGGCAAGCCTAAGGTAATTTTTTCTGCTGAAGGAAGAAATGTTTTTCCGTCAGTGGTTGATCCGGTTAAGCACATCGTAGGAGATGTGGCGAAAAGGCAGATGGTGATTAATGCGAAAAATACCATTTTTTCTATTAAAAGACTAATGGGAAGAAGGTACTCTGATGAGTCAGTTGATTATGATAAGAAATGGTTGCCTTACAAGATTGTTGAAGGAAGAGAGGGAATGGTAGTGGTTGAGGTTGAAGGAAAAAAATATACGCCGCAGGAAATTTCCGCGATGGTTCTTCAAAAGATGAAAACTGACGCTGAGGCCTATTTGGGCGAAAAAATAGATAAAGCAGTGATTACGGTTCCGGCTTATTTTGATGACGCCCAAAGACAGGCGACCAAACAAGCTGGTGAGATTGCCGGACTTGAGGTGGTCAGAATTATTAATGAACCGACAGCAGCTTCGATGGCTTACGGACTGGATAAAAAACACAGCCACACGATTGCTGTTTACGATCTGGGAGGCGGTACTTTTGACATTAGTATTTTGGAATTAGGTGAAGGAGTCTTTCAAGTAAAGGCGACCAATGGAGACACCCATTTAGGAGGCGACGATTTTGACAAGATTATTTTAGACTTTTTTGCTGATGAGTTTAAAAAGGATAATGGCATCGATCTTCGTCGTGATCCTCAAGCACTGCAGCGATTAAGAGATGCGGCAGAGAAAGCCAAGATTGAACTATCTTCGTCAATGGAGGCTGATGTCAATCTACCATTTATCACCGTTAAAGACGGTCAGCCGTTACACTTTGTTACGAAACTGACTCGGGCCAAATTGGAAATGTTGGTCGGCCACTTAGTCGATAAAAGTTTTGAGCCGGTAAAAAAATGTCTTAAAGACGCTAAAATAACTGTCTCAAAAATTGATGAAGTGGTTTTAGTTGGTGGAATGACGAGGATGCCGATGGTAATTGATAAAGTGAAAAAATTCTTTGAAAAAGAACCGAATCGCTCAGTTAATCCAGATGAAGTGGTGGCGGTTGGAGCGGCTATCCAAGCTGGTGTTCTCACCGGCGAGACCAAAGACGTGGTTCTTTTAGATGTTACCCCTCTGACTTTAGGAGTGGAAACTTTAGGTGGAGTGATGACATCATTAATCACGAGAAATACTACCATTCCAACGGCTAAATCAGAAATATTTTCTACCGCTGGAGATAATCAGACGCAAGTTGAAATTCATATTTTGCAGGGAGAAAGACCGATGGCACGGGATAATAAATCTCTAGGTCGATTTATTCTCGATGGGATTCCACCAGCTCCGCGCGGCGTGCCTCAGATTGAAGTGACTTTTGATATTGATGCTTCAGGAATTTTGTCGGTAACCGCCAAAGATAAAGCCACCGGTAAAAGTCAAGGTATCAAAATCACTGGCTCAACTGGTCTTAACAAAGATGAGATTGAGAAGATGAAAGAAGAGGCAGAAAAGAACGTTGAGAAAGACAGGGAAGAAAAGGAAAAAATCGAAGCGAAAAATAAAGCGGATAACATGATCTATGTGGCGGAGAAGTCTTTGAAAGACGCCGGAGACAAAGTTTCCAAAGACGTTAAAGAATCGATTGAGAAAAAGATAAAAGAGCTTAAAGATTTAATCGCCAAAGGAAGCAAACAAGAGATGGAAGACAAAACCAAAGAACTGTCCGACGAGTTAACCAAGATAGGTCAGGCGATGTACGGACAACAAGGGCAACAGCCACCTAAAGAAGATAAATCCTCCTCCGCTAAAGCTTCGGAGGACAAGAAGGGGAAGGTTGAAGAAGGAGAAGTGGTTAACTAAAAGATTCTATGGTTGATTATTATGAAGTTCTTGGCGTTTCTAAAAACGCCAGTGAGGCAGAGATAAAAGCCGCCTATCGGCGGCTTGCTCTTAAATGGCATCCAGACCGTAATAAGTCTCCTGAAGCGGGAGAGAAGTTTAAAGAGATAAATAAAGCTTTTGAAGTCTTATCCGATCCAAAAAAAAGAGAGGTTTATGATCAGTATGGCGAAGCGGCTTTTCAGCGAGGTGGACCAGGAGCTGGAGCACCAGGTGGTTACCAACAGTACTATCAGCAAGGACCGTTTCATGTTTATACGAATTTTGGTGGAGATGAGGGAGGTGGGGGATTTGAAGGATTTGATTTTGGCGGGTTTTCCGACCCCTTTGAAATCTTCGAGCAGTTTTTTGGCTTTCAATCCCCTTTCTCAAGAGGTAGACGTCAGAAGCAACGGGATGTTTATGAAACAACTTTAACCTTTGAGGAAGCAGTCAACGGTGTCAAAAAAGAAGTCGTTGTTAAAGGAGAGAGAAAAACCATCAAGATTCCCGCTGGAGTTGATAATGGGATGAGAATAAGATTTTCTGATTTTGATTTATTAATTCATGTGAAACCACATGCCTTTTTTAGACGCGAAGGCCAAGATATTTATTTTGAAAAGGAAATTTCTTATCCTTTAGCGGTACTAGGAGGAGTGGTTGAGGTGCCGACGGTTAATGGAATGGTTAAGCTAAAAGTTCGTCCAGGCACTCAATCAGGGACAACGGTTCGTTTGCGCGGTCAAGGCGTTTCTCACCCACAGTCATATCGAAAAGGCGATCAGTATGTGGTTTACAAAATTAACACTTCATCAAGAGTCTCCTCAAAGGCAAAAAAACTACTGGAGGAGTTGAAGGAAGAAATATAATTTCGTGCCTGGACACCCTTAGGGTGACCAAGACTAAACAATGAAAATTCAGACTAAATTAGAAAATCTTAAAAATTATAAAATCTATCTTCAAGTCGAAGAGGCGGTTAATGAGTTTTTAAAAAAGAAAGGATATTTAAAAGTTGACTTGCCGGTTTTATCACCGGCCTTGATTCCTGAATCATATTTGGAAATTTTTGAAACGGAGTTTAGATATTTAAATAAGAAAGAAAAACTTTATCTGACTTCGTCGCCTGAATTGTTTTTGAAAAGGCTCTTAGTTTATGGAATTGGTAGTTGTTATTATTTAGGAAAATCGTTCCGCAACGCCGACCTGCCTGCTAGTTTACATTCTTATGAATTCACGATGTTGGAATTTTATAAGGTGGGAGCGGATTATATGGAGATTGCGGATGAAGTGTTGAAAATGCTAAGGTTTATTAGTCATAAAGTCAAAAATATAAGTCAAAAGTTAAAATTAGAGAGGTGGGAGAAAATATCGGTTGCAGAGGCATTTGAGAAGTATGCAGGGATTTCGAAAGAAGAATTATTTAATCATAAACTATTTATCAATAAAGCTAAAAAGAAAGGATATCGAGTTGAAGGATTCAGCTACGAAGATCTTTGGTCGCAGATTTACACCTCAGAAGTAGAATCCCATCTTGGGAGAAATGGTTATCCAACTTTAATCTATGATTATCCAAAAGAGTTTGCTGCGTTGGCAAAATTAAACAATGACGGCAAGACGACACAGAGATTTGAATTCTATATTGACGGCGTTGAGATAGGCGATTGCTATACGGAGCTGACCAATTGGCATGAGCAGGAAAAAAGGTTTGAAATGGAAGAGAAAAAAAGAAAAAAAGATGGTAAAATTATCCATCCTATTGACAAAGGTTTTATCAAGGCTTTACGCCATGGATTGGTAGATTGTTCTGGAATAGCAATAGGATTGGAACGGCTGGTGATGATTTTCGCAGGCGTTAATTCTATTAAAGAATTAAAATTAATAAATATAGAATGAGGACTAATGCAGGCAATCTAAAAAAAGGCGATTTTGTTTATTATCAAGGAGAAATTTGGCAGGTGCAGAAAGCAGATTTTTACTCGCCAGGCAAAGGCTCGGCGTTAATGAAAGCGAGAATCAAAAACATACTTTCCGGAAAGAACATTGAATATGCTTACAAATCGAATGAACAGGTAGAAGTTTTGGATGTTGAGTCGATCGAGATGCAGTATCTATATAAAGACAATGAAAATGTCTATTTTATGGATGAGAGAACCTATAATCAGTTTAGCCTTCCATTGAGTGTCGTCGGCGAAGTAGCTAACTTTCTTAAAGAAGGAATTAAACTTTATGTTTATCTTCATGATGATAAACCGTTGACGATTAGACCACCTATGAGTGTTAAACTGAAAGTTATCGAAGCAGAGATGGCGGTTAAAGGTGATACAGTTACTGGTGCTAAAAAACCAGTTAAAGTAGAGACAGGAGTGACTGTCATGGTACCTTTGTTTGTCAAAGTAGGAGAAACAATTATCATTAATCCGGAGACAGGAGAGTATACGGGGAGAGAATAGTTATGTTAACTGTTGGCGAAATCTTGAAAAAAACTCGGGAGAAACAAAATCTTTCTTTATCAGAAGTTGAAAAGAACATTAAAGTTAGAGAAAAATTTCTTCGTGCCGTCGAAGCAAACGACTGGTCGCTTTTTTCTTCAAAAATTTATATTAATGGGATTATTAAGAACTACGTAAGATTTTTAGGCCTTGATGAAAAAAAAATTCTCGCCTTTTTTCGGCGTGATTATGAGAAAAAAGAAGAAACAAAGTTCAAAAAAAGAGTTGCCAGTCATTATCTAACCCCAGAGTCAAAAAAATATTTAATAATAGTTTTTATTGTTTCCATTTTATTAATCTTTAGCTATTTTGTTTATCAGCTTAAAGTTTTTCTTTCGCCGCCGAGTTTTAATTTAGTATCTCCTGCAAAACTAAAGTTTACCGTCGAGAAAAAAATTAATATTGTTGGAAAAACAGAAAAAGACACTTCAATATTTATTGGTGGAGACAAGATATATCAGAATAAAGACGGGATATTCGAATATGAACTGCCTCTTAAGGAAGGAAAAAATGAGTTAATAATCGAACTAGTTGGCGCTAATGGAAAGAAAACAAAAGTTGAAAAAGTTTTTTACAAAAACTCACCGAAGTAATGCTTTTAGCTCCTGAATATTTTTAATATTTTTAGAAGAAAAGATTTTTTTAAAACCAAGTCTTTTTCCTTCACTAATAATTTTGTCTTCAAAATAGGAAATCCTTACCTCTCCCAGTAAACCTACTTCGCCGACGAAAAGAGAAGTTTTTGGTAGAGAGATATTATTAAAAGACGACAAAAGGGAGGCAATAAAACCAAGATCCGAGCTAGTTGACTTGATAGAAACGCCGCCAATAACATTGACGTAAACATCATAACTATCCAAAGGAAGATGGAGATATTTTTTAACAACGGCAATAAGGAGAAGAGTTTTATTATAATCCAAGCCCTTGACGACGCGACGGGGGACAGCAAAAACAGTTGAAGAAACTAAAGTTTGGATTTCAAAAAATAAAGGCCTTTTTCCTTCAGCTACGCCAACGATGGCTTTACCTGGGTCATACTGGTTTTTTTCTTCAAGAAAAACCAAAGGATTAGCAATTTCTTTCAAACCTTTTCCCGTCATCTCAAAAATCCCGATTTCATCAGTGTTGCCAAAGCGGTTTTTAGAAGCACGAAGTAAACGATAGTGAGAAATCTTTTCTCCTTCAAAGTTTAAGACACAGTCAACTAAATGCTCTAGTGTTTTTGGTCCGGCGATCTCACCGACTTTAGTAATATGACCGATTAAAATAACAGCGATTTTATTTTTTTTAGCAAAGCCAATAAGTTTACTGGCGACTTCTTTGAGTTGGCTAACGCCGGCGATTGGTCCTTCGATGTCTTTGGAAAAGATGGTTTGTATTGAATCAATGACAACAATCTTAACTTCGTCGCTCAAATCTTCTAATCCGGCAATAATGCCTTCGACTTGGGTGTCGTTGGAAAAGTAAAAATTATCCAGTTTAATTTTTAGTCTGTCGGCCCGTCCTTTTACCTGTTCGGCCGACTCTTCGCCAGAAATATAAAGACTGGGAATATTTTGGAGAGACTGGAGGATTAAGGTTGATTTACCAACACCAGGCTCGCCGGTTAATAAAACGACTTCGCCAGGGATAAAACCGCCACTAATTACTCGGTCGATTTCAAAGATACCAGTTTTTATTCTTGATTTATATGAGGCGGAAATACTTTTTAGTTTAGTAATTTTTATTTTTTTAGTCTCCTTGTTTTTAGAGCCCTTGGCAAACTCTGGTTTTTCCACTAATGTATTCCACTGACTACAGTCAGGGCATTTACCCATCCAAGAAGCAGAGCCGTAACCACAGTTAGAGCAAATAAAATATGTCATAGTGTCATTGCGAGCGAAGGGACGTCAGACGTCCCCGAAGCGAAGCAATCTCTATATAGTTTGGTTTATTTGTAATAGGATCCTTCGACTCTCCGCCTTCGGCGGATCGCTCAAGATGACCCACAATTAATGTAATGTAGGTCACATTCTCTCTACCGTTTTTATTCCCAATAAATATAACCCCTTTTTAATTACATTTGCCGTTGCCTTGGTGATCATTAACCTCAATTCTTTAGTTCCTTTTTCCGCCTTCAAAATCGGATTTTTTTGATAAAAAAGATTAAATAAGGAAGCAAGTTCATATAAATAGTTGGCGATAAAGTTAGGAGCATAGTTTTCCGCAGCTTTTAAAACGATTTCAGGAAATTGGAACATTTTTCTTAATAAATTTATTTCATCAGATTTTATTATTTCATTGTTAAATTGTTTCATTGCTAAATTATTAGAGTTATTCTTCTTCAGAACCGACTGACAACGAACATAGGTGTAAATCAAATAAGGAGCGGAATTTCCATCAACCGCGATTGATTCGTCGATATCAAAATGAATGATCGTTTGAGTGCTATTTTTCAGGAAAGAATATTTTGCCGACGCGACCGCTAATGTTTCCGCGGTTTTTTCATCGCATTTAAAATTCTTAAGAATCTTTTCTTTGATTTGATCAAACAACCAATTGGCTTCAATAATATTACCTTCACGAGAAGACATCTTGCTTTTTTTTAATCTAACCCATTCATAAGCAAGGTGGTATTGTCTATTTTTGTATTTTTTTTCGTCAATTAACTCTTCGACTTTAAAGGTGACTTTAAAAAAACTTGACTGTTCAGGAGTGACGCAGTGGATATTTTTATCAAGTTCGCCAAATTCGGAAAACTCTTTTTCCGCCAGACCCATTTCTTTACCTTCATAGGTTGGGTAACCTAACGTATTAATAAAAACCCGAGTATCAAGCCCATATTTTTTCCCATTAAAGACTATCGCTCCCTGGCTTTTTTCAAGAATGCCTTTTTTGTAGATTTCTTTTGATATTTCTAAACCACGTTTAGTTATTTCGCTTTCCAAATATAGACAATCGAAATGGCTATAAACTCTTTTATACATCTGTTCAAAATATTCCAAACTCCATTGTTTCGTTTCTCGCCAAAGCGGCAAAATCTCTGGGTTTTGGTCATAAATCATCTGATTGATTTTTATGATTTCTTCTTTGGCTTTTGGATTATCTTCATAAGCTCTAGTTCCCAAACTATACATCTTTCCAATAAATTCAATTTTTTTTTGCAAATTATCTAATTTTTTTATTTCTAATTTCGAATTGCGGATTCCATACAAGCATTTTGCTATATGAAGTCCAACATCGCCTTGATAGTTAGTCCGGATTACTTTATTTCCAACAGTCTCAAAAATTCTTACGATCGATTCTCCGGTCGAGATATTTCTCAAGTGGCCGATATGAAATAGTTTGTGAGTATTGGGATGGGCGAATTCCACCATGATCTTTTTATTTTTACCTAAGTAATATTCTGGAAAGTGGAATTTATTATTAGACGTCTGCTCTAGTTGACTAGTTAACTGAAGCGCCGAGATCCAGAAGTTAATGAAGCCTGGTTTGACCAAGTCAATTTTTTCAATATAATCGGTTTTTGGAAAATTATTTTTTATTTCCTCGGCGATTGTCATCGGATTCTTTTTTAAAGCCTTTGTTAATTTGAGGGCGATCGAAGTCGAGTAATCGCCAAAATCAGAATTAGCCGGTGGTTGAAGATCAATAAATTTATTTGCAAAAGCGTCATCCTGAACTTGTTTCAGGACCTCTGAATCTATAAGAGTATTTTTTAATGTTTCTTTTAAATTTTTTAAAATATCATCTTTAATCATTTGTTTATATAATATCAAAAATAAGCTTCTATGACTTGAGAATAGATATCGACTGATTTTTGGATGTTTTTCAATTCAATAAATTCATTTTCTTTATGGACGCTTTCTTTGTTACCTGGACCGAAGGCAACAGCAGGAATTCCGATTTGCGTAAAAAAACAGATATCATTTGATGCTTGGGAAATATTAATCTTCAAGTTGCTAACGGTTTTTTTAAATACTTTAACAATATTAGAGCTATTTTCCGTTAGTCCGTAATTAGCCGGTTTACCGATTAATTTGATCGACACCTCCTCACCTAGTTTTTTTTCGAGAATATTTAAAAGCTTATCGTGTAAAAAAGGAGTAGTTCTGATGTCCCAATTTGAATAGCATTCAAAGGGAATTTTGTTTACTGAAGCTTTTGAACTTGTTAATCCAGTTAAACAGACAGTTGGATAACCGAGAGTTTTATCAAAATAAAAAGTCTTTAGTTCCTTTGACAGTTTTTTAATTTTTAAAATCGCGATTAGCATTTTTTCGATACTCTGATTTTCGATAATTTCAGGGTTAGAACTATGGCCAGTTACTCCAGTTGTTTTTAACTGAAGAAAATAATTACCCCGATGGCCAATCTCAATAAAATAACAGTCAGTTGGTTCAGCGATGATTACTGATACATCTTGGTATTTATTAATATGATTTTGTTTAAACCAACTCAGGAATGATTGACTGCCAGTTCCTTCCAGTTCTTCGTTGACAACAAAGGTAATAAAAATATCAATGGGAGGTTTTTTGTTAAGGAAAGTTTTAGCCAGGAGTAACAGAGAAGTTATTCCACCTTTATCATCACTTGTTCCCAGTCCGAACATTTTTCCTTCTTTGACGACGCCGGCCTTTTTTCCAAAAGGTGGATATTGCCAAGATTGAGGATTGCCCGCGTTAACTGTGTCCATGTGGGCGTTAAAGATAAGGCATTTTTTAGAACCAGCCAGGTATTTAATGACAATATTTTTATCTTGTTTTTCTGCTGGTAAATGGTTTTTTTGGCAAAGGTCCATAATACAATCTGCCAAGTTTTTTTCTTGACCGGAATAAGACTTGATTTCAACTAATTGTTTTAAAATTTTTTTACTAAGATCCATATTTTTTAAGAAAACTATTAACTGTTGAATCAGTTTTTTCTTTGGCTTTTTTTAAAAATGATGATTTTCCTTTAATCAACTGATTAATATCTTCAATAGCTTTTTGGCTATTTTTTAAAGACTCTTTCATTGAACTAGTACTACTTCCACCAATATGATTTCGTTTCTCAATCGCCAGTTGAGGGTTAATGGCTTTTTTTATTTCTTGATCAGTCAGCTGTAATTTAATATTATTTATTAACGCCTTTTTGATAATCTCTTTTGCGCTGATTTCTTTCAAAAGCTTGTCTTTATTTATTGCTTCGTCGACCACCTGGCCGACGATTTTATAGATTAAACGATAACCAACTCCTGATTTCTGAGAGATATAGTCAGCCAAATCAGTTGTTAAACTATAGTTATTCTCAACCTGATTGAACATTTTTTTCTTATCGATCTTGATCGTAGTTAATACTTTTTCTAAGGCTTTAACCATCGTTTTAGTTTTTGTTAATCCAAGATCGATATATTCTTTTACCTCACGGCTGTCGCGGTTATAACCCATTGGAAGACTGTCCAAAATATTGGCAACTATATTTACATAACCACTAACTTGAGGTGCGATTGAACGAATTAATTCCAAGACATCAGGATTTTTCTTTTGGGCCATCACCGATGAGCCGGTAATCGGATGAAGACGCTGGGCGACTGAATCGCCAAGTCCGATCATACCGTATTCAAAAGTATTAAATAAGACAAGATCCTGAGCTAGTTTACTGGCGACTAAACAGATTTCTGTCATACCTGTTAGATAACCGAACTGAACAAAACCTCTTGAGGAAATTGCATCTTGGGGAATTTCCCAGACTTTTGAAAATCCTAGAAGTTTCGTCGTAAAATCTCGGTCGAGAGGCCAGGAAGTTCCATAAGACTCACACGCGCCTAAAGGATTAAGATCATAAAGATCAAAATAATATAAAAGTGTTTTTATCGATTTTAAAAATCCGTTTAAATAGGCGAGTGACCACTGGCCAAAAGTCGTCGGCTTGGCCGGTTGCATATGAGTATATCCCGGCATCACGGTTTTAATGTTATTTTTAGCCAGTTTAAAAAGCTCAACCAGGATTGGTATAAAACTTTTCATCAATCCAATGAATTCATTTTTGAGATAGAGCATTTCCGTAACCATGATCTGGTCGTTTCGGCTTCTTCCAGTATGGACGCTGTAACCAATATCACCAACCTTTTCAATAATTTTTGCCTCAAGCGATAATTGCGCACCTTTATTCGGATCAATAACAAAGTTTTTCTGGTCGACTTCTTTCTCTATTTCTTTCAAGGCTTTGATAATCAAGGCAGCATTTTCGTTATTGATTATCTTTTGCTTGTTTAACATCAATACATGGGCGGTCGTTGCCCAAAGGTCATACTTGACCATTTTCAGATCAAGGGAAAGCTGCGTTTCCGAAACAATATAACCTGCAGTGGATAAAACGGTTTTCATATTATTTGTTTAATAAACTTTTAATAATCGCCATTTGGGCCCACATCCGGTTTTCTGCCTCGTCAATAACAATAGAGTTTTTACCATCAATTACTTCATCAGTAACCTCGACATTTCTTCGAACAGGTAAACAGTGCATAAAATAAGCATTATCTGTTTTTTTCATTTTTTCTTTATCAACAATCCAATCTTTATGTTGATCCCGGATCTTTTTTTCTTCTTCCCAATTTCCATAGTATTTCAAGGCACCCCAGCTTTTTGTACAGATAACATAGCTGCCTTCATATGCTTCTTCCAAAGAATTAGTGATAGTAAATTTACCTCCGGCCATTTTTGCGCGCTCGTCCATTGATTTCAATATTTCCGGATCCAGTTCCCAGCCTTTCGGATGGGCAACGACAACATCCATTCCCAGATCGCAGGCGGCCAATATCTGCGAGTTTGACGTCGACATCGGCAAAGCTTTGGGGTGATAAGACCAGACGTGGACATATTTTTTGCCTTTAGTGTTGCCGAGCTTTTCCTTGATCGTCATTGCGTCACCCATTCCTTGACAGGGATGATAAATGTTTGATTCCATATTGATTACCGGAACATCGCTAAACTTCATAAAACTTTTTAAAACGTTATCTTTTTTTAATTCTTTCCACGACTTAACTTCGACACTTTTTGCCCCTGATGTGATTAATTCGCTGGAACGAATGGCAATAACATCACAGTAACTGGAAATTACTTTTGCTGCATCTTTGACATGCTCGATCGTTCCTTTATCCATGACTTCTCCAACTTTAAATTCAAATGTATAACCGTCTTTTATTGGGAAATCGATGGCTGATCCTCCAAGTTTTTCTATTGCCATCGTGAAAGATAAACGTGTTCTCAATGATGGATTGAAAAATAACATTGCCAACGATTTTCCTGACAAAGTTTTTTTGACTTTCCCTTTTTTCATCTTCAATGCCAGATCAATCAGATAGTTAATCTCTTTCTGGGAAAAATCAGCCGTATTGTAAAAATGTTTGCCTTTAATTTTCATATAGTTATTTATTTTTAACTTTTAATAACTTCATAATCATTTTTGTTGTTTTTGGAATTTTGTGTTGATTGCTTTCCGCCTCTAAATTAAAGTTTTTTTTAATTAAGTCAATTCCGATATAACTATTAACTATTGGGCCGGTTACAAGATCAACTTTTAGATTAATTTTTTTTAATAAATCAACCGATCCGCTCACACCTAATAAATCATTGGCTGCTAAGATGACAAATTTTATCTGCTGTTTTATAGGTTGGTGGTTTAAGATATCTTTAACATGATACGCTCCTAGTAAGCTATCACCAAATTCTATTAGAATTAAATCAGGGCACTTTTTTTTAGCATAATTAATTAGATTAACAGTGTTTTTAATAACTTCTTTAGCATCACCGTTACACGTTGAAGGTAAACCCATGTCAACAAAGTCTAAAACTTGAGAAGTACCGTATTCTTCTAACTTATAAAGATCTTGGCTAAAAGCAACACCGGTTGGTTTAATAGCAATTATTTTTTTACCAGCAGATTTTAAACCTAAGGCAATTTTGCAAGCCATAGTGGTTTTACCACAGTCCATTCTTGTTCCAATAAAAGCAACGATTGGTATATTATTATTGTTATTTTTTATCTTTGGCAAAGAATAATTTTTTAAATTCAGTTGTTTTCCATCTTTATTTACGATTCCACCTAATACTTTAACTTTCATTGGTTGACCCCAAGTTTCATAAACCCCAGATATTTGACCAATCAATCCGCTTTCACAGACAAGATATAGTTCATCTCCAACATTAACTTCCTCAGGGATATATCCAGCAAACTCGACAACAGCTTTTCGCCAGCCTAAAACTCCCGGGAAAATATCATCTTTGACAACCTTGCCTAATCGACCACTAATAAAATCAAAATCATCTTTTTTTCCTTGATTTTCTTGGGCTTGGACAACAATCATCGTCCCTTCTTTAGCAAGGATGTTATTAGAGATATAAACCTCTTGAGAGAGGTCAACGTTTTTGAAAAGATAGGGGATTTTATCAAGTTTTATCTTTTTCATATTTTTTTTGTGCTGGCTTTTTGGGCCAGAATGCTTTGTAATCCGTAGATCTTTGAAAATCCGGCTGCTTCCTGACCATTCCAAAAACTGTTTTCTTCACCGTAAGTAGCAATTTTTTGATCCATAAGAGAATAAGGACTTTTATAGCCAACGATATTAATATTTCCCTTAATTAATTTGACCTTAACTTGACCGGTAACTTTTTTTTGACTGCTATCAATTAGCGCTTCTATATCTTTGACAACAGGATCAAAATAAAGTGCTTCATGGAGAAAGTTTCCATAAGCTTCAGTTAAAATATCTTTCCAAAACAGTTGCCATTTAGTTAAAACGAGTTTTTCTAACTCTTTATGAGCTTTGATTAAAATTAATGCTGCTGGTGCGATAAAAACCAGCCGACCTTTGATCCCTAAGATGGTATTTCCAAGGTGAACTCCTTTTCCCACCGCATGTTTGGCGCCTAATTTATTGAGATATTCCATAATCTTTACTCCTGTCATCAATTGATAGTTAATTTGGGTTGGCAGTCCGTTTTTAAAACTAATAATGATTTCTTCTCCAGTACCTGGAGCTTGTTCAATAGAAGAGAGAGGAGAGACACTATCTGGTGGAGAATTCCAGGATCCTTTAGTTTCTTTTCCAGCAATAGTGATTCCTAGCATTCCTTGATTAATTGAGTAATTTTTTTTAGTCTCATTAAAAGGAACGCCGCATTTTTTCAAAATATTTACTTCTTCGTCTCTTGTCAGAGATAGATCTCTTATTGGCGAGATTATTTTTAAATCAGGATTAAGAACTTTTATTGTTACATCAAACCGGATCTGATCGTTGCCGGCTCCGGTTGCGCCATGAGCAACAGAAACTGCCTTTTCTTTCTTGGCGATTTCGACTAACTTGGTGGCGATAATAAGTCTTTCTGGCCCGGCTGATAAAGGATAAAGGCCACCTCTTAAAACATTTCCTTTAATGATGTAAGAGACAACTTTGTCATAAAGTTCATTTTTACCGTTAATAAAATAATGTTTGCTCGTACCGAGTAGCTTTGACTGTTTTGTAATATTTTTAATATCTTGATCGGAAAAACCGCCAGTATCGACGGTTAAAGTAACAACATCATATCCTCGCTCTTTTAAATATAGAACACAAAATGAGGTATCCAAGCCTCCGGAAAAGGCGAGAACGACTTTTTTGTTATTTTGTTTTTTCATATTTATTAATTTGAACTAATAATTTTGGCCATAAAAAAATCCCCCTTCGCTAAAGCTTCGGGGGGACAAGTATTATCTCTTTGGTTTTAGGCCATAAAAATACTACCTTCCCCAAAGAGTCTCCTATTACCCTTCGTAGCTCCAAAGGAGCGAAGGAGGGTCAAATTGGTTGAAAGCAGTATTTTCATATTTTTCTATTATAACATACTTTTTAAAAAGTAAAGTAGTAAAATAAAAATATGAAGGGAAAGTTGTTAGTATTAACCGTTTTAATTGTTGCCTTTGCTTTGTTTGTTCTAGTGAGATTTTTTATTTTGGATAAGACCAATGAATACGGAAAGCTAAAGGTGATTTCTTCGCCGGGCTCAAGCGTTTTTATCAACAATGCCATTATTGGCAAGACTCCTTTTGAGAACAAATATAAAGTTGGCGAATATTTAATTAAGTTAATTCCGGAAGGAACGTCAACGGAAACCGCTTCTTGGAATGGAAAGATTAATATCTATAAAAACGCCTTGACCTATGTTAATCGTGAACTCGGTTCTTCTGATATTACTTCAGCCGGCGAGATTTTTAACACGAAAAAAATGGAAAAAAAGCCGGAAAACGCTAATAACGGTGAAGTCTACGTCGAAACCAATCCTCAGGGAGCGATTGTTACTCTGGATAACGACGAGAAAGGCGTCGCTCCTTTGGTTTTGGAAAACGTTAGTCGAGGAGACCACGAGCTTTCAGTTTTTATGCCGGGATTTTTCCGAAGAACCCAAAAAGTCAACGTCGATCCTGGTTATCGAGTCAACGCCTATTTTAAGTTGGCGATCGATCAATCGTCTCCTCTAGCTAAGGTTACCGAGGAGAAGCAAAAACAAGCGACAGAAAGCGCCGAGATAGGAAAAACTTATGTGACGATAAATAATAATGACCAAGGCTGGTTGCGGGTCCGCGACGATGCGTCAATTAATGCCTCTGAAGAAGCTAAGGTCAAGCCAGCCGAAAAGTATGAGTTTTTAGATGAAAAAAACGGTTGGTATGAAATTAAGTTTAATGGGAATGATGACGGAGTAGTCTCGGGCGAGTTTAATACTGGTTGGGTGTCAAAGGAATATGTTACTAAAGAATAAACATTTTATTTATTTTTCCAGATAACTTTATTGTAAAGAATATAAGAGTAAGGGATAATAATGAAGACGATTATCAAAATTTTATACAAGTACCAAAGTTTTCTGCCAAAAATTACTACTAGTAGCTGTAGACCGCCAGTTTGAATAACAACGGAGCCGGCGGAGACAAGATTGAATTTTAAAAAATTAAAAAGATATTTCAACAGCCCACCTTCGATTTTTTTATGAGCAAAACTCCAGAAGTTATTCAACAAAAAGTTGGAGAGAATTGCCGTTTCTGTACTAAGTAGGGTAATCAGCCAGACTGGTTTATGGAGGCGTTCGATACCCAAATAAGAAATAGCAAAATCTATAATAAAACCAATGACACCAACAATGACAAATTTAATAAAAGATGAATGACTGAAAACGTAGAAAAAAGTTTGGGCGCTATATTGGAGAGCATTTATCTTGGAAATACCTGATTTTCTTTCCTCAAAATGAATAGGAATTTCTCTGACAACAGCATTATTATTAATGGCAAAATCAAGCATGGCTACCTGGAAAACATAACCCGAGTAGTTTTTTAGATGATTGGTGGCATTTTTAACGATCCAGGATTTGATCGCTCGGTAACCGTTCGTCCACTCAGTAACCTTCGGTCGCATAAAGCCAAATCTGATAACAAAGTTTGCACCCAGGGAAAGTATTTTTCGATGGATGCCCCAGTTTTTTGGGATTGAACCACCTTTTGAGTAGCGAGTGCCAACGACAAAGTCAGCTCCTTTTTCAATTTCCTTTAAAAATTCTGGAATTTTTTTTGGATCATGTTGCCCATCGGCATCCATCTGGATGATAAGATAAGGGTTAATTTTATTAAAAGCGTATTCAAATCCTTTTTTATAAGCTTTTCCCAGTCCTTCTTTTGGCGTTTCCAAAAGATGAAGTTGGCGATATTTCTTTTGCAGTTTTTTGACAATCTCTCCCGTTTTATCAGAAGAATAGCTATCAACAACGACAACTTCTAATTTCCAGTTAACAGTCGACGATTGTTGAGAAAAAATATCTTCAATTAATTTTTCAATACATCCAGCTTCATTGTAGGTGGGAAGGATTATCGCGGCTGTTTTCATAGATTTTTAAAGTATTCAACTGTCTTTTTTAGACCTTTTTCTAAGCTTATTTTTGGTTGCCAGCCTAGGAGATTTTTTGCCTTCGAAATATCTGGGCATCTTTTTTTCGGATCGTCCTCACCAATTTTTTGAAAAGCAATTTTTGATTGAGAATTAGTTAGTCTAACTATTAATTTAGCTACTTCGACAACCTTTCTTTCATCAGGATTACCGAGATTAATAACTTCTCCTTTTAAACCATCAACTTCACCAATAGAGACAAGACCGCTAATCATATCAGTGATATAACAAGAGGAGCGAGTTTGATTACCGTCGCCATAAATAGTAATTGGTTTATTTTTTATCGCTTGGTTAATAAAGTTGGAGATGAACCGACCGTCCTGAGCTTTCATATAAGGTCCATAGGTATTAAAGATTCTTGCGATCCTGGCATCGATGTGATATTTCTTGATGTAGGCGTTAGTGACTGTTTCGGCAAATCTTTTTCCTTCGTCATAGGCTGATCTTGGACCGGTAGTATGGACGTTGCCAAAATAACTCTCTGGTTGAGGATCGACTTTTGGATCTCCATAGACTTCTGAAGTTGAGGCAAAAACAAAAGTTTTACTCTTGCTTTTAACAAAAAAATCTAGAAGATTAATCAATCCGAGACTATTAACTTTGAAAATTTCAAAGCTGAGTTTTTCAAAGACAGTTGGTGAAGCAGGTGATGCCAGATCATAGATGATATCAAATTGGGAAAGTGGAGAAAAATCATAGTCAATCAAGTCAGCCTCAATAATCTTGAGGTTTCTATTGGTAATGACGCATTTTAAGTTATCTTTGCTTCCGGTCAGGTAGTTATCGATGACAACGACAGAATGGGTATTTTTGAGATAATGTTTAACTAAATGGGAGCCGATGAATCCGGCTCCACCTGTGATAAGAATATTCATAGTTTAGAAAAAGGTCTGCCTATGGAAAAATACTTGAATCCGAGTTTTCTCATGGCCTCTGGTTCATAAATATTTCTTCCGTCAAAGACATGGCGTTGCTTCATCAATTTTTTTACTTTTTTAAGATCAATTTCTTTGAATTCATTCCATTCAGTAAGAATCACTAACCCATCGGCTTTTTTTACAGCTTCGTAAGGAGTTCGGACGTAGTTAATCATCTCTTTAAAAATTCTTTTAATATTGTTTTGAGCAACTAGATCATAGACATTAAGGCTAAAACCGTTATCGATAAGTTTTTGGATTATATAAAGCGAGGGAGCATCGCGGATATCATCGGTTTCTGGTTTAAAACTCAGCCCCCAAATAGCTAAATTTTTTCCAGGAGCATACTGAAAGATTGTTTTTAAAAAACTATTTTTTGCTTCTAGATTGATTTCTTCAACGGTTTTTAAGAAATTAGTATTAACTTTAAGGTTATCACCAACATTAATCATCGCCTTAACGTCTTTTGGAAGACAGCTTCCTCCATAACCAACCCCAGGGAAGAGAAAGTTTCTTCCCAGTCTTTTATCTAATCCTACTGCTGTTAAAACTTTCTCGACGTTAGCACCTGTTTTTTGGCAGTAAAAAGAGATGAGATTGGCGAAAGAGACTTTTGTAGCTAATAAACAGTTTGCTGCGTACTTAATTAATTCGGCTGAAGTAAGGTTAGTAACTATTTTTTCTCCTCCTAGCGGTTGATGAAGTTTCAAGAGAACTTCAATCGCTTTTTTTGAGTTGCTGCCAATGACAACCCGGTCGGGATTGATGGTATCGTTTATTGCTGTTCCTTCTCTCAAAAATTCGGGGACTGACGCAACGCAAAACTTTGCTTCTTTGTTTTTATGTTTTTTAATAATCGTTTCGATTTTTAAATTAGTACCAACCGGGACGGTGCTTTTACAGGCAACAACAGTCAAATCTTTTTTTAAAAATTTAGCAATATTTCTTACCACATCATATACGTTGGAAAGGTTAGCTTCTCCATTTTCTTTTGAGGGTGTTCCAACAGTAATAAAGACAATCTCTGATTCTTTAACTGCTTGGTCATAGCTAAGAGTGAAAAAAATCTTTTTTTCTTTTAGGTTTTTTTGTAACAGTTCCTTGAGGCCAGGCTCGTAGATAAGAGAATTGCCTTTTTTTAATTGATTGATCTTTTCTTTAGTATGGCCGATTACCCAAACCTTATTGCCAAAGTCAGCAAAGACACAGGCAGTGATGAGTCCGACGTATCCGTGACCTACTATTGTGATAGTCATAGTTGTAAATAATACTAAACTAATTACTCAAAGACAATAATTAATGATTCAATAAACAAATAATTAAATAAGAAAATAAATGTGAGAATGATTTTAATGATTTAAATCATTAAAATACATTCAATCATTTATTTGTTTATTTCTTTATTTTATTATTTGGACATTTGTTTGATTATATTATTGAGTCCTTCTTCAAACGTTTTCATCTTCCAGAAATTATTCTTTTTACTTCTTATATCAGCTAGTTTTGGTAACCCGGGTTTATTCTTAATATATTCTTCATAGGTAGTCTTACCAATCAAAGATTTATCAAGATTAAATTTTTCGGCGATTAAAACAGCAATATCATACGGAGAGAGAGAATTAATGCCTACTAGATGAAAGATTTCTGGAGAATATTCATTAAACAGGTGTTTAAGTCCATAGGCGATGTCGTCGATAAAAGTTGGCGTCATCAGAGAGTCGGTAATCATGGTTAGAGATTTCTTTTGTTCGAGATAAGATCTAAAAGTCCGGAAAAAATCACGTTTTGGTGCAAAAAAAGCTCTATATGGATAAGCAATTCTAACAATCATGGCTTTTCCATTAACGATTCTTTCTCCTTGGTATTTTGAATCCGCATAGACACCCGGGGGGTATACTTGAGAATCTTCAAAGTAAGGTGGCTTTTTTCCGTCAAAGACAAAGTCGGTAGAAACATAGATAAATTTTTTTCCTTTTTGGTTGACAGCGTCAAAGACATTTTTTGTTCCTTCCACATTGACCTTAAAACATAGTTCCTTGTTTGTTTCGGCGGCGGCAACATTTGTATAGGCGGCTAAATGAAGAAAGATATCAAAGTCAGTTTGCGAGATTATTTGATTTACCTGATCATGATTGGTGATGTCCATTTGGGATTGGGGAAGAGGAATAAATTGAAAGTCGTTTTTCAGTAATTCGATAATCCTTGAGCCAACTAAACCATCAGATCCTGTTAATGCTATTTTTAACATAATGATTAAATAAACGAATCCGACAAATAAACAAATAAATGTAAAAAATAAAGAAATAATTAAATTTATTCAATTCATTTAATCATTCATTTGTTTATTTGATTATTTGCTTATTTAGACATTTTTAACCTCTTCCACCAATCCTGATTTTTTAAGTACCAGTCAACGGTTAACTTTAGATATTCGTCGAAGTTGTGTTCTGGTTTCCAGCCAAGTTCACGATTTATCTTTGACCAGTCGATGGCATACCTTCGGTCGTGGCCAGGGCGGTCTTTGACAAATTCAATCACGCTTTCATTTTTATTCATTATCTTAAGAATCTTTTTGACGACCGAAAGGTTATTGACATCTTCTGTCAACCCACCTATAAAATAGGTTTCGCCGACTTTTCCTTTTTGAAGAATTAAGTCGATCGCCTTGCAATGATCCTCAACATAAAGCCAGTCTCGTACATAAAGTCCGTCGCCGTAAACAGGAACTTTTTTTCCTTCAATGATATTAGTGATTGTTAAAGGAATTAATTTCTCTGGAAACTGATAGGGGCCAAAGTTATTGGAGCAATTAGAAATAGTCGTTGGTAGTTGGTAGGTAGTGGCGTAAGCGCGGACCAAGTGATCGGAGGCGGCTTTTGAAGCTGAGTAGGGTGACCGCGGATTGTAGTTCGATTTTTCGTTGAATTTTTCTTTGGAATTTAAAGGAAGCGCGCCGAAGACTTCATCGGTGCTGATGTGATGGAAGCGTTTAACTTTATTTTTTAAGGCCGCCTCAAGGAGGACATAGGTACCTTCGATATTCGTCTTTATAAAAGGCGCCGGGTCGGTGATCGACCGGTCGACGTGGCTCTCGGCAGCAAAATGGACTATAGTATCAATTTGATGATTGCGGATTAACGAATTAACGGATTTGGCGTCACAAATATCACCGTGGAAAAAAAAGTAATTAGGGTTTTTTTCGACCGATTTGAGGTTTTCTAGGTTGCCGGCGTAGGTAAGCTTGTCGAGGTTGACGATTTTGTCTTGAGGATATTTTTTTAACCAGTAGAGAATGAAGTTTGAACCGATAAAGCCAGCACCACCGGTCACTAAAAGTCTCATATGATTATTTTAACAGAAACATCGGCTCGATACGCGTTTATTCTCGCCTCGTTTCTTATTTAATGCTTTAAATTTGGTTTATTGATTAAATCATCTAGGATTTTCCAACGTTTTTCTTTAATAGAGTGGGGTACGTCGTCTTTATAGAGTTTGGCTGAAAGAGTCATCGGTCGGGGAGAGTACTTCGAGATATAGGCCCAGGAAAAGCCAACTTTTTTACATAATTTCACGGTATTTTGAAACTCTTTTTCCGTTTCTCCGCAAAAACCAACGATTATATCTGTCGTGATTTTAAGATTTGTGATTTGAGCTTTGAGTTTTGAGATCAATGCAAGATACTCCTGCGCTGTGTACCATCTATTCATCCGTTTCAAAACCTTATCGTCGCCCGACTGAACTGGGAGATGAATGGTTCGAGTAATATTTTTGTTTCTAGCGATGACATCGATAAGTTCATCAGAAAAATCCCAAGGATTTGAGGAGATGAAGTCGACTTTATCAAAACCCATCTTTGTCACTTCTTCTAATAGCTGAGGAAATAGTGTAGGTATTCTAAATCGACCGAGATGTTTTACATATACAGGTTTATAATTTTCAATTTTCAATTTACATAAATCGCTTCCATAAGAATTAACATTCTGTCCCAAAAGGGTGATATTTTTATATCCTTTCTTTTTTAATTCTTTACATTCTTTAATGATATCCTTATATGATCGGCTGACTTCTCGTCCGCGGCTGAAGGGAACGACGCAGTAGGAACAAAAATTATTACAGCCATTGGAAATCGGCACCCAGGCAGAAGTTTTATCAGTTCTAAGCGGCGCGAAATCAAAACCGACTTCTTCAATTGGCATAAATTCATCAACCTCTGGTACAATTTCCTTTAACCGTTTTAGATATTTGCCAGTTTTATCTCTTATAGCAATTCCAACAATACATCCTGTCAAAATAATTTTGAGTTTTGAGTTTTGAGTTTTGAGTTTTTTTAAGTTGTTAACCATTCCATATATTCGATTTTCTGCAGATTCTCTGACCATACATGTATTAATTACTATATAGTCAGCCTTTTTAATATCTTTGGTTTCCATCATTCCCCGAGTTTTTAAAGAAGAGGCAATCCTTTCCGAATCAGCATGATTCTGCTGGCAACCGAATGTCTTTATAAAGAATTTCATTGTTATATGGCTATATGGTTATATTGATTTTTTTATACTTTATTCAATATAACAATTTAACAATATATCAATATAACCATTTTAGGATTCTTCTTGGATTATCTTAACAGTTTTTTTCATTTTGTTAATAATAAGAATGAAAAAGAGAAGAACCAAGGCGATAGTGAAAAAAGCTACTAATTTTTCTATGCCTTTAAGAAACAGACTAGATATTCCTAAGATTAAAGAAATCAACCAATAAAAAACTGCAATCCTTCTTTTCCCCCAACCGATTTCTAGGAGGCGGTGATGAAAATGCCCCCAGTCAGCTTTAAAGATGGACTTTCGTTTTGTTAGTCTTCTGATTAGAGTATAGATAGCATCGATCATCGGCACCGACAAAATCAAAATGGCCGTTCCTAATTTACCAAAGGAAAGAATAGCCAGGATTCCTAGGAGAAATCCTGCCAACCCACCTCCTCCATAACCAGGCATAATCTTTTGCGGATAAAAGTTAAAAGGTAAAAATCCTAAATAGGCACCAGCGATAATAAAAGAAAAAATAGTGACCGTTTGAATATTAATATCATGGGCGGTAAACCGTTGTGACAAAAGTCCAAGAAAAATTGCCGTAATGGCAACAAAGCCTGGTAGTTGACCGTCAACTCCCTTACTCCAGTTAACCATATTAGTCGTCCAAGTAAGCCAGATAATTGCCAAAAGATCAGCCCAAACCCAAATGGTATGTTGACCTAAGAAGTTTATAGGTATCTGCCAAGAATCCAGCCGTATCACGCCTCCGAAAGGATTAGATAGATATGGAATCCCCAGACTAAAACCAATGACAGTAGCAGAGATTAATAGATTACCGAAAAATCTTAGGTAAGGAGAGATATCAGCATAGTCGTCGATGACACCGATAAAAACAAGAAAAAAACTCGCTAGAAGAATACCAAAAATAATTTTATTAATTGGTAGAAAAAAAATCGAAGTTAAAAGAATAGAAAAATATATGGGTAGTCCGCCGGCTCGAGGAATAATTCCTTTATGGGTATGAGCCGGGTGATATCTTTTTTTGGCATCAGTCACCAGATGGAATTTTTTGGCAAAGTAGATAGTGGGGAAGGTGGCGAGGTAAGAAAAAAGAAAAGAAAACAATAAAACAATTATTAAGTTCATTTTTAAGAAACTAAAAACATAATTTTTAGAAAAAGATAGCTAAAAGCTAAAATCAAAAAAAGATTAAAATAGTCAATGATTTTTTTAACAAAGAGATTATCAAGGAAAAATTTCTTATAAAAATAATTGTTAAAAAAGTAGAAAATATCTAAAAGAAAAAGAAGAAGGAAGATCGTCCAACTATCGACTAGTTGAGCTTCTCCCCAGGGGCGAGAAAAAAAGAGGGGAATTTGCGAAGGAAGAGTTTTCAGCTTCAATAAAAAGGCTAAAACCATCAGGAAATTGCTTCCTATTAAGAGGTAAAACATAGTTAATATTATATACTATTTTATATATGATTAATTTTTATATCATTTTAGATTTTGACAGTACCTTTATTCAGGCAGAGGCGTTGGATAAGTTGGCGGAAATTGCTCTTAAGAATAATTCAGACAAAAAGAAAATTTTAGAGAAGATTAAAAAAATTACTCGAGAAGGAATGGAGGGGAAAATTTCCTTTAACCAATCTTTGAAAAGACGCTTAGAGCTATTTCAGGCCAGTAAAAAAGATCTGGAAAGTTTAGTTAAGATCTTAAAAAAGAAAATTACCCCTTCAATAGCGCGTAATAAAGAGTTCTTCTGTAATTGTTCTAAGAATATCTATATTATTTCCGGTGGTTTTAAAGAATATATTTGGCAATTATTTAAGCCTTATAATATCCCAAAAGAAAATATATTGGCTAATCAGTTTATATTTAATAGCCAAGGGGAAATCATTGGTTTTGATGAAAAAAATCTTTTAGCTCAGAAAAATGGCAAGGTGAAACAGATTAAAGCCCTTAATTTGAAGGGAAAAGTTTATGTAATTGGTGATGGTTATACAGACTACCAAATAAAAAAAGCTGGGTTAGCCAATAAGTTTTTTGTTTTTTGTGAGAATATTAAGCGAGAAAAGGTTATCGGGAAAGCAGACTATGTATTACCTAATTTTGATGAATTTTTATATCTCTTTAATCTGCCGCGAGCATTTTCCTACCCAAAAAATAGGATAAAAGTGTTATTGCTAGAAAATATAAATGTTAGAGGACGGGAGTTATTTGAGAAAGAAGGATATCAGGTCGAAGAAATCCCAAAAGCATTATCAGAAAGAGAACTTTTAGATAAAATTAGCGACGTTTCTGTTTTAGGAATAAGGTCTAATACTAAAGCGACCAGCAAAGTTTTAGATAGAGCAAAGCATCTATTGGCCATTGGCGCTTTTTGCATCGGGACAAATCAAATTGATCTAAAAACCTGTACTCGGAAAGGAGTGGCAGTTTTTAATGCTCCCTATAGTAACACAAGAAGCGTAGTCGAGTTAGTGATTGGTGAAATTATTATTCTCTATCGAAAAATTTTTGATAAGGCAATAAAGTTAAATGACGGTTTTTGGGAAAAATCTTCCTTAGGCTGTCATGAAATAAGAGGAAAAAAACTTGGCATCGTTGGTTATGGCAACATTGGTTCACAGCTATCTGTATTAGCAGAGAGTTTAGGACTGGAAGTTTATTTTTATGATATTACTGACAAGCTAACCTTAGGTAATGCTATAAAGTGCGACTCGCTTCCTCAGTTGCTAAGAAAAGTTGATATTGTCTCGGTCCATATTGATGGCAGAAAAGAAAATAAAAATTTTATTGACGAAAGGGAGTTTAGGTTAATGAAGGATGGAGTGATCTTTCTTAATTTAAGTCGTGGTTTCGTTGTTAACACAGAAGTGTTAACTAACAATATTAAATCTGGAAAAATTGCCGGTGCCGCCATAGACGTTTTTCCTAAAGAACCAAAAACCAATCAAGAAAGATTTTATTGCCAGCTACAGCACCTACCTAATGTTATTTTGACACCCCATATAGCTGGTAGCACTGAAGAGTCTCAGAAAAATATTGGAGATTTTGTTGCTGATAAAATTATTAGATTTATAAATACCGGCGAGACTGTTTTAAGTGTTAATCTTCCCAATCTGCTTTTACCAGAACAGAAAGACCTTCATCGGTTTATTCATATTCACCGCAACGTTCCAAATGTTTTGGCAAAGATAAATATGATTCTTGGTCAAAATAAAGTCAATATCGAAGGTCAGTATTTAAAAACCAATGAAGAAATTGGTTATGTCATCACCGACGTTAATAAAGAATACAAAAAAAAGGTAATTGACGAATTGAGAAAGATTCCTGAAACTATTAAATTAAGAGTTCTCTATTAAAAAAATGAAAAAAATCTTTTTTACAGCAGGACCAAGTGAGATTTTTCCTACTGTTCCAGGACATGCTAAAGAAGCATTGAGAAAAAATATCATATCATTATCTCATCGAAGCTCTAGGTTCAAGGAAATTTTTTGTGAGACTAGAGATGGTTTAAGACAGTTATTAAATATCCCTAAAAGTCATCAGATTTTTTTTCTTTCTTCAGGAACAGAGGTAATGGAAAGAGTGATTGAGAACTGTGTCGAAAACCACAGTTTTCACTTTATTAACGGAGCTTTTTCTCAGAGATTTTTTGAAACGGCCATTGATTTAAAAAAGAGTCCTTTTCGACATCAAGTTGGCTGGGGAAAAGGGTTTGATTTTGATAAAGTTGAAATTAATAAAAAGGCCGAACTTATCTGTATCACACAGAATGAAACCAGCACCGGCGTCGCCTTAGATGAAAAAGATGTTATTCTCTTAAAAAAGAAACATCCTCATCAGTTACTGGCAGTTGATATCGTTTCTTCTGCTCCTTATGTTAACTTGGATTACTCTTTTACTGATTTGGTATTTTTTTCTCTTCAAAAAGGTTTTGGATTACCAGCCGGACTGGCAGTTTTAATCGTCAGTCCGCAGGCAATAGAAAAATCGAAATATCTAGTTAATAAAGGATTAAATATTGGCAGTTACCATAATTTTGTTAATCTATTAAAATATGCAGACAAGAGTCAAACACCAGAAACACCTAACGTCCTGGCGATTTATCTTTTTAATCAAGTGACAAAAGATATGATCAAATTAGGAATTGGTAATATAAGAAAGGCGATAGAAAAGAAGGCAGATATTCTCTATAATTTTTTTGAGAAAAGCAAAGTTTATCGACCGTTTATAAAAGAGAAGCGATTCCGTTCTAAAACAGTCATCGTCATTGAGGTAAAAAGGAGTTCACTAAATATTATTGAAAAATTAACAAAGAAAGGTTATATTGTTGGTGCTGGTTATCAAAAATTTAGAGACAAACATATTCGGATTGCTAATTTTCCCGCTCACAGTTTACATTCAGTTAAACAATTATTAGTTTATTTTAAAAAATATGAAAGACAAAAAAATCTCTAATCTAATAAAAAAAGAGGAAAAAAGGCAGAGAGAGGGGATTGAGTTGATTCCGTCAGAAAATTATGCTTCAAGCGAAGTTCGTCAGGTTTTATCGTCTTATTATGTTAATAAATATTCCGAAGGCTATCCAAAAAAACGCTATTATGGTGGCAATGAGAATGTTGATGAGGTGGAGTTGTTATGCCAGGAGCGGGCAAAGAAGTTATTTAAAGTCCCTTTTGCCAATGTTCAGCCTTATTCTGGTTCACCAGCCAATCTAGCGGTTTATCTGGCGGTTTGTCAACCAGGCGATGTGGTTTCTGGACAGGCTTTAGTGGCTGGAGGACATCTGACTCATGGTCATAACGTTTCCGCCACTGGCATTTACTACAAAACTTTTCAATACGGTTTAGTTAAAGACCATGTTTATGATGGGAAAAACAAAGACCTTTTTGATTATGAGGAGATAAGAAAGATTGCCAAAACATATCGGCCAAAGTTAATCTGGGTTGGCGCGACCGCTTACCCATTAATTATCCATTTTGAAAAATTCGCCGAGATTGCCGACGAGGTGGGGGCTTATTTGGCCTCTGACATCGCTCATATTGCCGGACTGGTCGCCGCTGGTGTTCATCCCAATCCGGTTCCCTATGTTCATATCGTGACGACAACGACTCATAAGACTTTGCGAGGACCTCGAGGAGCAATGATTCTGGTGACTAATAAAGGAATCAAAAAAGACCCGGATCTTCCTGGCAAAATTAATAAGGCGGTTTTTCCCGGATTACAAGGTGGACCTCATGACAATCAAACGGCGGCAATTGCCGTTGCTTTATACGAAGCCAGCCAACCGTCGTTTAAAAAATATGCTCAGCAGATTGTTAAAAATTCAAAAGCTTTAGCCAAGACATTAATTAACGGTGGACTTGATTTGGTTGGCGGCGGGAGCGAGAATCATTTAATTTTGGTTAGCTTGGCTAATGTTCTTGGTCCAGGCGGCGGAGTCTTTGCTCAAAAAGCCTTGGATTTGGTCGGGTTGACTTTAAATAAAAACACCGTTCCTGATGAACCATCGTCTCCATTTTATCCCTCGGGAATCCGTTTGGGAACGCCAGCGTCAACAACACGGGGAATGAAGGAAAAAGAGATGAAGTTTATCGGATTAAAAATGTTGCAGGTGATTGAGATGCTGAAGAAATATCGTTTGCCAACTAGGAAGGAAGAGCGAAAAGATTACATAGCCAGATTTGAAAAAGAAATGGCAAAAAATCAGGAAATCAAAAGAATAAGAAAAGAAGTTAAAAAGCTCGCTTTACGTTTTACGATACCATAATGTTATTTTTTCCGAAGTTGGCGGTCGACTTTAGCGTTTTTTAGCGGCAATAAAAATAAGGAGAAAGGTAATCATAAACAGCATCCAAAATATAGACGCGGAATTTACTATTTTATCCCAGTTCATTTTTCTTTCACCTCCCTAGCTATAATCATACCAATTAATAATGATAAAAATCCAGTCGCAAAAGACTTGCTCCCTAAAGGCGTTTGAGGAACGTTGATAAAAGCTGTCCCAAACCAAACAACCGCTAAATTAGCAAAAAAATCAGCCAGTAATTTTAGCTGTAGATTAGTAAATTTAATCATCGTTTATACTTTACATCAGAAAGAAGTATTTGTCAGTAGGCTAAATTTTTATTAAAATACTACTGACTTTAATTAATTTTATATAATCATCTAATGCTAGAAATTTTATTGTTGGCCTTAGGTCTGTCGATGGACTCGTTTAGTGTCGCTTTGGCACTGGGAGCTTTAACAAAGAAAAAACTATCAACTGCCTTTAAAGTAGCTTTTTCATTTGGTTTCTTTCAGGCAGTCATGCCCCTTTTAGGCTGGTTTTTGGGATTGAGTTTAAAAAAGTTTATAGTTGGGGTCGACCACTGGATTGCTTTTTTTATCTTGGGACTAATTGGATTAAAGATGATTAAAGACTCATCATTAAAAAAAAATAAAAATATTAATTCTGCCTCTTTTTTTAATTTAATATTCTTATCTTTGGCAACCAGTATCGATGCGATGGTCGTTGGTCTATCTTTTGCTTTTATTAAAATAAATATTTTTTACCAATTAGTTACTATTGGATTAGTGACATTCTTTATCTCTTTTTTAGCAATCATTACCGGTCACCGATTAGGATCGTTTTTTAAAACCAAGGCAAGTCTGATTGGCGGAGGAGTGTTGATTTTTATAGGAATAAAGATTTTATTAGAGCATCTTATCTGATAAAATATAGTTATCTTGCCCGGTCGTCTAACGGTAGGACAACGGACTCTGAATCCGTTTATCCTCGTTCAAATCGAGGCTGGGCAGCCAAACTGGACTCTGACGGAAAGCGAAAAATGTTGTAAAACACTACTAAAACATAGTTATTACTCTTAAAAATTTCTAAAAAACAGTTTAAGGAAGTAAAGTAATTTTTATTTTTTTTTAAATACTTGTTATAATTTATTTATGATTAAAAAAATTATCATTTTTCTTTCATTAGTAATGTTACTAAGTATTTCAATTGTTTATTTTTTAAAGAAAATAAGTAATTTGAGATCAAATATTCGCATTTTAAATAAAATTAATTCAAGTAAAGTAGTCGATGCAAAACAACAGGTAAAAAAAATTTTTTTAACTCCAACTATCATTTATCAAAATCCTCAAACATTTGAAATTCTTACTTGGAAAAAATATACAAATAATGATATGAGGATTTCATTTGACTATCCTGATAATTTAAAACACTCTTATCCTGAAGGAGAAAATCCTAGTGCATTAAAGGAGGAGTCAAATCTTATTAGGGTTCTTCATGGAATGTCTGCGATTTTTTCAGTTAGGAAAATAGTCACTAACGATGACGTAGAAACTTGGTGGAAAAAAAACAACGCAGAAAGTAATAACGGAAATGGTTTAATGCCAGCAAAAATAACTAAAACATTCTTTCAAAATAAACTTGCTTACTATTTTGCCACTACAGGCGAACAGCAAGTCCCTTCTGATTTTTACATTATTCCATTTCCAGGCTTTTTTCTCATGATTACATTCCAAAAACATACTCCCTTGAGATTTGTTATCGACTCCGCTTGTAACGAATATGGAGAGTGTGATGTCAACTCTTTATATTTTGATAGAGATTATGACGAATCTTTTACTAGATTTAATTATTTAATAGTTAGCAGAATTTTGAGTTCGATTAGATTTCTATTTTAATAGAAATGCTGATTGCAGGACCGAAGTGGTCCTAACCGACACGCTCAACAAAATGAAAATTAAAATTCTTTCTTGGAATATTTGGATTGATGGAGATTTTTATAAGATTTCTTCTTTTCTTAAAAAGGTAAACGCAGACATAATTGGGTTACAGGAAGTTAAAGACGACGATCCTCAACGAAATGTAATCGGTTTTCTCAAAAAACTTGGTTATGAATATGCTTTCGCTTCAGTTACACACAAGTGGGAAACAAAAACATATAACGATGGTCCGGCGGTTTTTAGTAAATACCCTATTAAAAATAAACAAAAATACATTTTATCTAAAGAAGCCAGCCGTGCCGCAATCAGAGCAGATATTCAAGTTAATGATAAGCTGCTTTATGTTTTTAGCACTCATCTTCTTCATACTCATCAAGAACCATCTAATATCCAAGATGAGCAGGCAAAAAACTTATCTAAGATATTACCGCAGGAAAAAACTATATTAATGGGTGATTTCAATGCTCTTCCGGATAGTAACGCTATTAAAATAGTCAGTAAAACCTTTATTAATACTGATCCGAGGTTACTTCCAACGTGGAGTATTTATCCAGAAGGTTGTCCCACCTGTAATCCTAAAGGAGTGATTTACAAATTAGACTATATTTTTACAAGCAAAGATTTGAAAACCAGCGATTATAAAGTAGAACAAACAAAAGGCTCCGATCATTTACCAATTTCAGTGCTGTTTAAGTTATAAGGATCAATTTGGTTATAACCGACACGCTCAGCCAGGATTAAGAAGAAAGGATGTGGCTGTGTTTTAATAAATTCATTAATTTTTTCTCGAGATAGATAAACTTTTCTGAAGTCAGATCTTCTAATTTTCTTGGACGCGGTAAGGCGATCGTTAAACAATCAATCATCTTCGCTGGTTTTTTAGTGATGACATAGACTCGGTCGGATAAAAAAACTGCCTCTCTGATATCATGAGTCGTCAACATAATTGTTAGTTTTAATTTTTTCCAGACATCAAGAAGATAGAGATGGAGCTCACTGCGAGTGATGGCATCCAAGGAGCCAAAAGGCTCATCAAGAAGCAAAAATGACGAGTTAAAAGCAATTGTTCTTAATAATGAAACCTTCTGCTTCATCCCGCCGGAGAGGGTATTAGGATAAAGATGGGCATAGTCTGAAAGGCCAAACTGTTTTAATAAAATTAAGGCCTGGGTTTTTGCCAGTGGTTTTTCTATTCCTTTAATTTCATAACCGAGCATGACATTTTTCAGGACCGTTCGCCAAGGAAAAAGTAACGGCTCCTGAAACATATAGCCCGCCTTTCCCTCAATAACTATTTTTCCCTTGTCCACCGGTAAAATTCCAGAAATAATATTAAAGATCGTTGTTTTCCCGCAACCAGAAGGTCCGATAAAGCTGACGATTTCTCCTCCATATACTTTTAAAGACAGATTCCCAATTACTTTAAGTGGAGGTTGATTTTTCCTCTTAAAACTCAAAGAGAGATTTTCTATTGTCAGTTTTGGTTTATTTTTCATTTAATAAATTCGTTGGTGAACACCTGTTTAGTATCAATCATCTTTTTTAATAGTTTATGGTTGACCAACCACTGGGCGTAGTCTTTCCAAACAGATTCTTTTTGGATTCCCCAAACCGACGCATCCGCCTGGTACTGGTTGCTCAGATAGAGTTGGCTTTGTTGAACCAAATCAGCGTTTAGTTCCGGCGCCGCTTTAATTAATATTCGCGCCGCTTCATCAGGATTTTTTATGGAAAACTGATAGCCTTTTTTGACCGTCTTCATAAATCTAGAAACTAAATCTCTTTGATTTTTTACGTGATCTTCATTAGTGATAATTACCGGCGTGTAATAGTCAAGAATCGGGTTTAAGTCTTTTAACATAATCGTATTTAACTTTATTCGCCGGCGGCGGGCTTCTATACCGTCCCAGCCGTAAAAAATCCATTGAAAGTCGCTATCGCGGCCGATGGTTTTGAAAAAATCAGTCTCACCTATGGTAATATTTTTTATCTGACTGTAATCAGCGCCGGCTTCTTCCATCACCGACTTAATGACCGCTTCCTCGATAGGAGAGCCCCAGCCGCCATAGCGCTTTCCTTCAAAGTCTTTTACTGTTTTGATATTGGCTTCAGCTAGAGAGGCAAAAGCCGAGGTGTTGTGTTGGATAACGGCAGCAATAGAAACTAAAGGAATACCAGCTGCTTTTGCTTGGGTGACCGATTCTTGAGAACTAATAGCAAAGTCAGCCTTACCATTGGCGACCACTTGGGTATTTTCTCCTTCTCCTGGCTGGAGAATAGAGACATCTAAATTTTCTTGGCTAAAATAGCCTTTTTCTTTCGCCACATAAAGCCCAGTATGGTTAGTGTTAGGAAACCAGTCAAGAAGGACGGTCACTTTTTGCATTTTTTTATTAGTTTTTCTTCCTAATCTTTTTAAACCGAAAAAGCCTAACAAAGCTAGTCCAACGACTAAGACAAGAAGGATGATTGTTTTGTTTTTCATACTTTTTGATAATGCCAGGGAATAATTAATCTGGCAATTAGTTCAACTATTAATACAGCTAAAATACTAAGGATGGTGATGACAGCGATGGTGGCGAAGACGCGGTCGGTCAGATAAGATTTGGCTGAACGGACAAGAAGAATTCCTAAGCCCCGGTCGGTGCCGATCCATTCGCTAATGACAGCACCTAAGACAGAGTAGGCGGCTGCTATTTTTAAACCAGAAAAGAAAGCCGGCAGACTTGACGGCCATTTAACAAAATAAAAAACCTGAGTTTTTTTTGCCGCCATCGAAGACATCAGTTTTAAGACACCCAAGTCAACGCCGGAAAAACCGTCAAAAAGATTAATTGCCACGGGAAAAAAACAGACGATGGTGACGACGATTATTTTCGGAAAAAAACCGAAACCAAACCAGATAGTCAAAAGGGGAGCGAGGACGATAAAAGGAACGGTTTGGGAAAGGATAAGAAAAGGGTAGATTATTCGTTTAGCAAAGTCTGACCACTCCATCGTTAAGGCGGTGGCAATACCGAGACTGGCCGCCGAGACAAGGCCGATAACTGCTTCGGCAACCGTTGGAATCAAGTGATAAGTCATCAGCGATCGGGAAAGCCAAAATGAAGAGATAATAGCTTGTGGTGAAGGCAGAATCCAACTGGCAATATGGAAAAATGTTGTTGCCAATTGCCAGGTTAATAAGATTATTAAGCCTGTTAGTGTTGGTAAAAAATACTTGTCCATATTAACGGTATTTTTTTATTTTTTGGTTGATGGTTAAAATACCTTTTGGGCTATAGCTGATTTTTACGTTGGTGAAGACACTTTTGGCACCGGCTTTGATGCAAAGGTACTGGGCTTTTTTGACGATTTTAAGAAGTTTGTCAAGATCGCCTTCCATGGTAGTTTCCATTGGTCCGACTTCATAGTTGACCCTGGATTTTTTAATCATGGTAATTACTTCGTCAACTATTTTTATGGTTTCTCGATCAGAATTAGTTTTAGGTAGGACTTGGAAAGAAACACTAGCTTTAGGTTTAGGCATATTTTTTCCTCCGCGGGCATTATCCCGTTCAGGTGCAAAGGGTCTCACCTACAATAGATGACTCTCAGCCCCGCTTGAGCGGGGCTCCCCTAAAATTAGACTTTATTATGGCAAAAAAAATATTAGCTGTCAATAGTGTAAAATAGCGTTATATGAAAAGAGCCACAGTTTTTGCCAACGGTAATTTGTCGGATATCAGTCAGGCGAAAAAGATTATTGGAAGAAATGATTATATTGTCTGCGCTGATGGAGGAGTAGAAAAGGTTTTAAAAATGGGATTAGTTCCTCATGTGGTCATTGGAGATTTTGATTCGTTGTCGAAAACAATCAAGAAAAAACTTTTTAGTAGAAAAGTCGAATTAATAAAATATCCGGTAAAAAAAGACAAGACCGATTTTGAACTGGTAATGGATTACGTGATAAAAAAAAGATTTAACGAAATTATTGTTTTCGGTTTACTAGGAGATAGACTGGATCATTTTTTGGCCAATATTTTTTTATTAACAAAGATATTTTCTCAAAATAAATCGTTAAAACTGAAAATCATTGAAGGTAACCAAGTGTTGTTTTTTGTAAACAGAAAATTTGTCCTGCAAGGAGAAGCTGGAGATATGGTTTCTCTTATTCCTTTAACAAACGATGTCCAAAATATATTAACAGAAGGATTGGAATATAAATTATTAGCTAATGAATCATTATTATATGGACAGAGTCGGGGAGTAAGTAATGTGATGACCAAAAAAAAAGCGACTATCGTTTTTAAAAAAGGAATTTTATTAGTAATCCATTCTAAAAAGCATTCTTAATATCTTCTTCTATCTGCTTTTTTAAACCTTCCGGATTGGCAAACTTTTTCGGCTCTCTGATATACTGGCCGATTTTATACTCAACGGTCTCTCCGTAAATTTCTTTGTTAAAGTTGAGAATATGGATTTCTAAGACAGCTCTGTTTTCGTTATTGATAAATTTTGGCCCAAAATACAAAACGCCTCGATATATTTTAGCTTTGTATTCTACCTGACAGGCGTAAACGCCTTCTTTTAGGTCGCCAACAAATCTGTCCGGATTCAAATTAATGGTCGGAAAACCTAGCTTTTTTCCACCACCTGATCCGCGACTAACTTTATCGGTATACCAAACTTCAACCACGTTTAAATTTGGAAACTTGATACATAGAAAACAGGACAAGAAAAGCACCGATTAACTGACTGGTCGAGAGACTATTTTTAAAATAGAAATAGTCAATAAAAATCGCTGACACCGGCCAGGTCAGTTCCAGAATTGCGCTCACTTTCGCCTGGGTTTTTTTCAAACCATAATAATAAAAAAGCAAAGCCACCAGGCCGGTGGAAAAGACGATTATCCATAACGATAGCCATTGTTGACCGTTAATCTTGATAAGAGACGGCGTTTGCTTTAAGAAAAAAATAATTATTAAAGCAAAAAGAGGGGCAAAGATAAATCTTAACCAGGTAGCAATCTGAAAAGAAACTTTTTTCAGAACTACTTTAGAAAAAGAGGTTGAAGTCGCCCACATTACTCCGGCTGAAAGAGCTAAAACTGCCGCAATAATTGTTCCTTGCCCAGTCTGCAAGTTAACTCTCAAATCCTTAAAGGTGACTAAATAAGAGGAAGCAATGGCAAGGACGGCCCAGGGAATAAATTTTTTAGTGATTTTTTCCTTAAGGACGATTGCTGCCGTTATGATTGCCCAGATCGGTTGAAGCTGTTGTAAAAGGACGACAACCGAGAACTGGATATAGTTAACCTTTCCTAAAGCCGCCGTATAGAAAATAGTTCCTAGAGCGCCGGAAAATAGACTAACCGCTAATATTGACAACCACTCTTTCAAGCCGAGTTTTTTTATTTCTTTTAAACTTTTAAAAATAAATGGAAAAAGGACAATCGCACCCAAAAGATGTTCCCAAAAAACAATTACAGACGGAGGAAGCGTATAAAGCCCACGGCGCAAAATGCCATCCAAGCTCCAGAGAAAAGCAGCGAGAACAATAAAAAACATATTTGCCCCTTTCGGGGCAAATAAATAAATATTCTTTCTTTCTTCCCGACTATACGGTCGCTGCGGGAGTTGCACCCGCTCATGCCCGACTTCGCGTCGGACTCGAAGAGTATTACTTCCGATTGTGATTTACACACTGACCCCGAAAGATTAAGTTAATTATACATCAATTTTTTTGTCAATAGAGGGCTTGAATTTGGTAGTTTCCGTCAGAGTCGAAAACAAAAGCTTTATTGGGATAATAAGGTAGTATATTAGTAGTTTGGTTTTTATCAATAAGAATCTTTCCCACATAGCTAGGAATTTCGTCATAATTTTTTCCCCAAAGATAGACTTTATTATTAGGAAAGTAGTATTGGAGAGTAAAAAGATCGAATTCACTGGTGGCATACAAAGAGTCGTTTTTTTTAATAAGAGTTTTTACTTCATAAGCTGATTTTCTAAAATCTGCCTTCTGCCTTTTTTCTATTTGAAGTTTATTGTAATTCAAGGTAATGATTAGTAATAAGAGAATAACCAACCAACGAAAGATTTTTGGCAAATGGTCAATGATATAGATTATTAAAAGGATTAAACCAACCGTGGAAAAAATCAGATAACGAGGAAGAAAAATTGGTTTAAGAAAAGAAATGATAACAACCAATAAGGGAATTTCTATACCCCAGATTAAGAGATATTTAAATAACTTAGATTGACGGGGTTTCTTTTTTATAAGAAGATAACCAGCGTAAAATAAAATAATCAATCCTAAAGAGAGCCAGCCGATTGATTTTTGAAAAAAGGTAAAAGTAGTTTCATAACCAGTATAGAGCTGGCCGATAAAATTGACTAATAGCTTATAATCAAATTTTTTAATCCAAAAACTTCCATCAACAATTCCTTTTTGAAAGACAACCAGCAACAACCAGGGGACAAAGCTAAGAAATGCCTTTAGTTGATCCTTATTTTTATTAACAAAATACTGAGCCACTAGGATTAGAATCATAAAATAATGAGTGTAAAGACCAAGGATAGTTGAGGCGAGGTAAAACTTAGACTCCTTTTTATAAAGAGAATAAAAAGACAGAGTGGCGAAAAAAGCCAACATCGAATACATTCTTGCCTCAAAGGCATAATAAAGAAGCAAGGGATTAATAAGAAAGAATAAAAGATAAAAAAATGATTTTTTAAGATCAAACTTAAAGACATCAGATAAAAAAAGATAGACGGCATATAAAGTTGCCCAAAAGAAAACAAGAGAAAGACTTCTCAGAGCAATTTCTGAACTGCCAAATATTTTCATCCAAAAGTGAAGAGTTAAATAGTATAGAGGAGGATTATAGTCTTTGGCAGTGAGAATAATAATTTGAAGAATATTTTTTTTGGCCAGTAAGTAAGAGAATGCTTCGTCACGCCAAAGGGACTGGATAAGAAAAGCAAGAGGGGTTTTAGTGAAAAGAAAATAAAACATTGTTATATTGTTAAATTGTTAAATTGCTATATTGATTTAAAAACAATATAACCATATAGCAATATAGCCTTTAGTTTATAAATATTATTTTACTATACTTTTTCCGTTACTTTGTATTTCAATTTTTTGCCCAATAATATTCTAGTATGAGCGTCGAGAGCTGGGAGAGAAGAAAAGAAAAAAGAAACCACTGGAAGAAGATACCATTGAATCATTAGAAACGGTAGGTTAAAAATGTTAGTCTTCACATTGACTCGAGCGCGAATTTTTATGTCCAAATAAATATATAAAACTAATAGTACTGAAGAAAAAGTCAAGATTAAAGCGGAGGCTTTTGGGAGGATAAATCCAAGGACAGTCTTTTTAAAGACAGGATTAATTAAAGGAGGGAGTGAAGCAGAAAGAGTAAGAATGAAAAAGGAAACCGGCCAAAACAGGTGGGTTTCGGCGATAAATGATAATTTCTTCAACTTTGTTGATAAACCAATTTTTGGGCTGTCAAAAATTTTTTTTAGAAAGTAACCAACGTCAGATACTCCCCAGGCCCAACGTTTTTCTTGCTCGTAGCGGTTGATAAAGGTTTTAAGGACAGTTCCAGAAAAAACCGCGTCGCTATTAACAATAGTAAAGAGAGGAATAGTTTTTACCTGTTTGCCGAACTTAAAAAATGCCTGGAAAAAAATATGCCAGTCTTCAGGGATAATATCTACATCCCAAAAATTTATAGATTTTAAAAGCCAAAAATTAGTTGAATAGGTGGAAACCTGGATAAGATTTTCTTTTTGGGAAAGGAAGGCCATCCGGAGAATTGAGGAAAGGGTCGCTTGAATCCTGACAAAAAAAGGCAGTTTCCAAAAGTTGTTATAAAGAAGTACAGGCGCCCAATAAAAATGGTAGAGTCGGTTTTTATCTTTAAGAAATTCATATGTTAGATAAGAAAGGTAGTTTTTAGGAAGAGAGCTGTCTGCATCACATATAGTAACCAAAGACATCTTTTCAGACAAGTTGTTTTTCTTTAGGTACTGGTCAATCGCTTTCGCGGCATAAGTTTGATTGCTCGCCTTGCCTGGTTCTTCATTACCTTCAAGTTTATGATAGGTAATGATTATTTCTTTAAAGAATTTTTGAAATTTATTTTTTAAAAAAGCGGCTTTTTCTTCAGCTTGTTTTTCCCTTTCCTCAAAGGCAAGAATTAAAAATATATTCTTTTTTTTTGGATAACTGTTGTTAGTGATTGCTTTTATGGTTGACTGGAGTTTATGAAGAGGTTCTTTAAAGTTAGGAATGACAACGAAATGGTTAAGAGCAGAAATTTTTTTATTTTTTTTTATTTTTTTTTGGTAGTTAATTCTTTGGTGATATTTTATCTCCTTAAACGATAGGACCGCTGAATAGGCGGTGACGATTGATTTATAAAAAAAATAAAGATCAAAAGCAATGATAAAATAAGAGACGACCGCTGGATGAAAAGGCGAAAGCCAAAAGGGAAGAGTGATTAAAACCCAGGAGAGTAAAGGAATAATTCCTTCGAAAATTCTAAGGAGTAATCTTGATCTGGAAACCTTTTTCAACATAGTGGTATTATACATCTTTACTGCCATGCCTCGCAGATGATTTTATAGGGACAGAAATCACACCAAGGGCCAACTTTAGGATTAAAGTCATTGTTTCTTATTTGCGAGATGATTTTTTCGACATCAGCCTTAATCGATTTTAAATCATTAATAGTTTTATATAAGGAAACTTTTTCCATTGTCTGTAAATAATAAAAAGTTAGTCTCACCTGATTGAGTCTTTTCTTATATAAGCCCTTATCAGTAGCTGCTAAAGCATAGATGGTTAGTTGTAGATCTTTTTTCAGCTCTTTTTCCTCTGGTTTTTTCCCAGTTTTATAGTCGATAATTTCAATCTGATTATTTTTTAACCGGTCAACCCGATCAATCTTTCCCGTCAGATAGATATCATTGGTCAGTTTGATTTTAAAGAGCTTTTCCAGATCAATGGTGACAATATTTTTTTTATGGAATTTTTCCAGATAAATTTTCAGAATTTTTTCTCCCTCTTTTTTCATTCTTGTTTCATGAGATGAAGAAGCATAACCCAAAGGAATCCAGTTTCCCTGATAGATTTCTAACATTTCTTTAATGCCAATATTTTTATTCTGGAAAAACTGTTGATAGAACTTTTGTAAAGTCTTATGGATGGTATTGCCAAAAGAAACAGCGGCTGAAGGAGCGGTGGGAATGCGTAAAAGATATTGATATTTATATTGGAGCGGACAGAGCTTATAGCTTTGCAGTTGACTGTAAGAAAAGTTCAAAAGATTAAGGTTAGTTTTAGCGATTTTTTCGGAAGCTTTTTTGTAGTCAAAGATCGACAGCTGTTTTTTCCCCTCTTTTTTCAAAGAAGAAATTTTTTCAACCATCTGATTACCCAAGGCTTCGCTGACAAAAGGAGAGAGTTTCTGAATTCTTTTTCCTTCTCCGTATAGCTTGGCAGCGGTAAAGAAAACTTTATCTTTAGCCCTAGTTATTCCTACATAAAAAAGTCGTCTTTCTTCTTCAAGATGATAGTCACCTTCGGGCAAAATTTCTTTTATTAAAGGTTGAGGAATAGGAATGGTTTCTTTTTTCTCGTAGCTGGGAAATCGGCCGCGAGTTAAATTAACTAAAAAAACCACCGGGAACTCAAGTCCTTTTGAAGAATGAGCTGTTAGAAGGTTGACAGCGTTATAAGAGGAGATATCAGTCTGACTAACAATTGGAGATTCTCCAAGTTCCAAACTCATATCAAGATAGTCAACCACAGCAAAGACAGAAGCATCCTCATGCTCCGATTCATAGGTTTTCAGTTTGTTAAAAAATTTTGAGATATTGAGAGCGATTTTTTCTTCTCGCTCATTTTTGTAGCTAACCAGTTTAGGAAGATATTGGGAGTCTTCTAGGAAATAATAAAGGATTTGTCCGGCAGTTTCTTTTTTGACAAGGGATAGATGGCGAACAATCATCTTAAAGATCTTTAATAATTTTTCTCTTGTTTCCAGCTTTAGAAGAGGGAGATAGTTTTTATAGATTAAAAAATCAGACTGAGAGTATTCCTTTTCGAAAAAACTAAGATAAATTTCGATCGCCTTTAAAAGGGAGAGATTAGTTCTTTTAGCAAAAGAAAGTAAAAAGATTAGGTCTTTTTTATCTAAAGAAAAGATATCCATCACTAAAACACGGTATAAAGAAGTTGAGTCTTCTGGGTCAGTCAGAGTTTTAAGATAGGCGATTAAGTCTTTAATCTCGGGTTGTTTTAAAAGCATCCCTGGTCCTAAAAATTGATAGGGAATTCCTTTTCTGGCGAGAGTCCTTATAAACGGTTCTGAATGATTGTTGGCGCGGGTAAGGATAGCAAAGTCAGAAAACCGATATAACTTGGATAGTTTTAAAATTTCTTTAACGACGTAGTCAACTTCTTCTTCAACACTTTCCCCATAATAAAAATTAAGTGAGTTATTTGATTTCTGATTACTGATTACAGATTTTAATTTCTTTGAGATTCCTAATTTCACTTCGAGAGTATCGGGGTCGTTGTGTTTGATCAGCTTGTAAGCGGTATCAAGAATTTCTTGGTTGGAGCGGTAGTTTTTTAAGAGAGAGATCTGTTTTGCCTTAGGGTAGTCCTTCATAAAGGTTAAGATGTTTGAGACCGAGGCGCCGCGAAATTTATATATAGATTGAGAATCATCTCCAACTACGGTTAGTTTTGGATTTTTCTTTGCCGGACAAAGAAGCTTAATCAAAGAATATTGAGCGATATTAGTGTCTTGAAATTCATCGATTAAAACATAGTAGAACTGTTCTTGATATCGTTTAAGAATATTTTTTCTGTGACGAAATAATTTAAGTAGATAATAAATTAGATCAGAAAAGTCCATTAAACTTTCTTTTATTTTCAGAGCTTGGTAAGTTTTATAAGCATTAGCTAATTCCAGATATTTTTTTGTTTCCTCGTGGTCAATCTGTTTTTTAACCCAGTTTAAGTAGTCCTCAGGTGAAACATCCTCATCTCTTAATCTAGAAAAGTGATCAACTAATGAGCCTAAAAATTTATTCGGATTACCTAACGGTCGAAAGTAGTTAAGATTGAAAAGAAACAGGTTTTGGCGAAGAAAGATAATTGTCTCCGCCTCCGTCATCAGTCGGAAACCAGTATTAAGACCGATATGATGAGCTTCTTGTCTGAGGATATCATGAGCAAAAGAATGAAAGGTGGAAATCCACATCTGAAAGTAACCATAAGGTAAGGCCTGGTCAACTCTTTCTTCCATCTCGCTGGCCGCTTTTTCCGTAAAGGTAAGAGCGAGGATTTCTTCTGGCTTAGCCAGTTTTTTATTAATGAGGAATTTTACTTTTTCTGTGATAACGGTTGTCTTTCCCGTCCCCGCTCCAGCGATGATAAGAAGTGGTCCTTTATTATATTCGACTGCCTGTCTCTGCTCATCGTTCATACTAATGTATTATATAAAATAGTCTTGACATTTTAATTGTTTACCGTTATGATAAAAAAGAAATAATTTAGAAGCCTTCGTAAAAATTAGGCTTTCTTTATTTTATTATTAATTTTTATTAACTATTATGGCACAAGGTGTATTTCAGAGGACAAAACCTCATTTAAATATTGGTACCATTGGTCATGTTGACCATGGTAAGACCACTTTAACTTCGGCGATTCACTATGTTCTTTCTAAAAAGGGTAAAGCTAAATTCTTAAAATATGAAGATATCGATAAGGCTCCAGAAGAAAGAGCTCGTGGCGTCACTATTAACCTTCATCATTCAGAATACGAGACCGATAAAAGACATTATGCCCATATTGATGCTCCCGGACACGCCGACTATATTAAAAATATGATTACCGGAGCGGCTCAGATGGATGGAGCTATCTTAGTTGTCTCGGCCCCTGATGGACCAATGCCCCAAACCAGAGAACACATTCTTTTGGCTCGTCAGGTTAACGTGCCGGCTATTGTCGTCTTTTTAAATAAGACTGATATGGTTCAAGACAAAGAAATCCTTGATCTAGTTGAGATGGAGGTTAGGGATTTACTAACGAAATATAAATTTCCTGGAGACAAAGTCCCAGTCATTCGCGGATCAGCTATCAAAGCCTTAGCCGATGATCCAGAAGCGATTAAGTCTATAGAAGAACTAATTGCCAAGGTTGACGAATATATTCCTGAGCCAGTGAGACCGGTTGATAAGCCGTTCTTAATGCCGATTGAGGATGTTTTTACGATTTCAGGCCGAGGAACCGTGGTTACCGGAAGAGTAGAAAGAGGTGTTTGTAAGGTCAACGACGAGGTTGAGATTGTTGGTATTAAAGAGACAAAAAAAACCGTTGTTACTGGAGTTGAGATGTTTAGAAAGACACTAGATGAAGCTCGGGCTGGAGATAATGTTGGCTTGCTTTTAAGAGGTGTAGAAAAAGACGATGTTTTAAGAGGCCAGGTAGTGGCCAAACCAGGCTCAATTACTCCTCATACCGAGTTTGAGGCAGAGATTTACGTTTTAACTAAAGAAGAAGGTGGTCGTCATACTCCTTTTTTCAAAGGCTACCGACCACAGTTTTACATCAAAACTACCGATATTACCGGCGAGGTTCAGTTGCCAGCTGGAGTAGAGATGGTTATGCCAGGAGACAATATTAAGATTACTGCTAAGTTGATTTACCCGGTCGCCATGGAAGAAGGACTGAAGTTTGCCATCAGAGAAGGCGGACACACCGTGGGAGCTGGTGTTGTAACGAAAATTATTAAGTAAGTAGGGAACAAAAATTTTTGTTCCGTACGAGAGAGCACTTTTATATGCCGAAAGGACGAATAAGAATTAGGTTAAAATCTTACGATCATCGTTTAATCGACGAAACCTGTCAAAAGATTGTTGATACAGCAATTCGGACAGGAGCATCAGTCATTGGTCCAATTCCTCTACCGACAAAAAAAGAAGTTTTTGTCGTTGACAAGTCATCTTTTATTGATAAAGACAGTCGTGACCATTTCGGCCTAAAAACCCACAAGAGATTAATTGATATTATTAATCCCACTAATCAGACAATTGACTCACTTATGCATCTTGAACTTCCGGCCGGCGTCGAAGTGGAAGTGAAGATGTAATTCCGCTTATTTTAAGCTTCATAATAATCCAAAACATAGTTTTTGTAGATTATAGTCTACAGACAAAACTTAATTCATGTGTTAACGTTTTTTTATGAATAATAAAGATGTTGTTTACGCTTTTATTGATAGTCAGAATCTTAACCTTGGAACAAGTAAAAATCTATATAAGGGTAAAAAGATTATCTATCGAGGCTGGAAACTTGATTTTAGAAAATTTATACATTATTTGACTGATAAATTTAAGGTCGAAAAAGCCTTTTTATTTATAGGTTTTATTAAGAAAAATTGGAAGTTATATAAATATTTAAAATCTTGCGGTTATCAAATAGTCTTCAAACCAACAACAAAAGATAGTTTGGGAAAACCAAAAGGCAATGTTGATGCGGAATTAGTTCTTCATTCGGCTGTTATCCAGTACCCAAACTATGATAAAGGAGTTTTTGTTGCTGGAGATGGAGATTACTACTGTCTTTATGAGTATCTTGAGCAAAAAAATAAGTTGTTAAGAATAATTATTCCTAATATGAAATCAGAATCTTCTTTATTACGCAGATTTCAAAAGTATAAAACGTTTTTAATATTTGATAGAGATAAGGTAGAATTTATGCCAAACAAAAATGGGAGGCGTTGCTCATAGACACGTAGTCTAAGGTTCGTTTTCTCCCTTATGATTAGTTAAATTATATCACAAGACTAAAAGTATTTGTCAACATCAGCTTGTATTGTCCTGACATTGATTTTCATTATTATCTTATCTTTAATTCAATTAAATTATGAGCAATATTATTTATATTGACGATGCTTTAGCTACTGCAAAACAAAATATTGCAAAGATAACTCTGAATTTTTTGGAAGAACAGTTGCCAGATTTTAATATTTTAGGTTTTGGGAGAGAAAAAGATGTTTTTCACTATTTTTTTAATATTAACAAGCCGTTACCTAATTTATTAATTTGTGATCATAATTTATACTGGGGAGAAGATGAATCAATGCCTTATGGATATAAATATAGATACGCAGATCAGTTGATAGGTGAATTACAGATGATAAGAGGTTCGATTGAACCAATCATTATTTATAGTGATTCAGGTATAGCAGAATGGCGTTGGAAAGAAGCAAAAATACCTTATGTAAAATTCGTTCCAAAATGGGAAAATGAACCCTGGAAAATTTTAACTCAATCAGCTCAGGAAATTCTTAGACAAAAAGGTATAAGAGAAAAACGTTTTTAAATACAAATTCATTTGACGGTAATTAATTGGTGTTATATAATTTCTCTACATGTTAATTTTGTTTTGTTCGGGACAAAGCAATTAATAAGTTTCCGGATTGGATTTATAGCCCCAATCTGGGGCTATTTTTTTATGACAGGTTTTATCTTAGGAGAAAAATCAGATCAGTCTCAGACGTTTGATAATAAAGGAGAGAGGATTCCAACGACCTTTATTAAAACAGCTAACTGTTATCTTCTTGATATCATTACCCCTCAAAAAAGAGGCTATTTTGCTGTCAAACTGGGATTTGGTCAAGGCAAAAACAGCAAAAAGCCAGTTCAGGGAGAGTTAACAAAAGCGGGGATAAAGACCCCGCTTCGTTTTTTCAGAGAAATCCGTTTGGACTTTCCCGTTAGCAGAAAAGAGATACTGAAAGATAAAGTTCAGTTCGTTGAAGAAGCTGGAAAAAAGGGACTCTCAATCAAAGACGTCAAGATTTTTCAAGGAGAACCTCTAAAACCAGAGGTTCTTTTTAAAAAAGGGGACAAAATCTCTGTTTCTGGCATCTCTAAAGGAAAAGGTTTCCAAGGAGTAGTCAAACGTCATCACTTTAAAGGAGGTCCCCGTACCCATGGTCAATCTCATAGTGAAAGAGCGCCAGGATCAGTGGGAATGACAACCACACCAGGCCGACTTTTTAAAGGTAAAAGAATGGCTGGTCGGATGGGGCGAGAAAGAGTGACAGTAACAGGATTGGAAGTTGTTGAAGTCAAAGAAGACGGGATTACCGTCAAAGGATTGGTACCTGGATATAAAGGAAGTTTATTAGAAGTTGTTGTTTTTTAAATTATAAAAATGCCCCGAGTTAAAAAAGAAACACTGTTAGAAAAAAAGACCGTAAAGAAAACTAGTGGTTTAATAATACCGGTTTACGATATAGACGGCCAGGAAAAAGAAAGTTTATCTTTACCAAAGGAAATTTTCCAGGTTAAGGCTAATTCAAAACTATTAGCTCAATATATTCGAGTCTATCTAACTAATCAAAGACAAGGAACAGCTTCGACAAAGACTCGCACTGAAGTTTCTGGTTCAACGCGGAAGATCTATCGGCAAAAGGGGACCGGTCGGGCGAGGCATGGTGATATTAAGGCGCCAATCTTTGTTGGTGGCGGCATTGTTCATGGACCAAAACCAAGAGATTATTCTTTAAAGATGAACAAAAAGCAAAAAAAACAGGCGTTATTTAGCGCTCTGAGTTTAAAACTAGCGGAAAAAAGTATTATCGGCTTAGAAGAATCTGCTTTAAAAATTGAACCAAAAACAAAAAAAATCGCTAGCCTTCTTAATAAAATCGGTTTAAAGGCAAAAAAAGTCGTCTTTATCTTGCCAAAGATAGAAAGAAACAACTTTGTTTTGGCAGTTAGGAATATTCCCAAGACGATTATTACTGACCCAATCTCGTTAAACGCCTATCAAGTATTAAAGAATGATTTTTTAGTTTTTTTTGACAAGGCAGTTAAAATTTTTTCTCAACATTTTTTAAAACATGAAGATTAACGAAGTTTTGCTAGGTCCGGTATTAACAGAGAAAGCGACTAATTTAACTAAGAGTCAGACTTATATGTTTAAAGTTAATCTCAAAGCGTCAAAGCCTCAGATAAAGACAGCGGTGGAGAAACTCTTTTCTGTTAAAGTGGCTAAGGTCCGTCTTTTTATTAGAAAAGGAAAAGTAAAAAAAGTTGGTCGAAGGATGAAGACTAAAAGAAATTCTGACCAGAAATTAGCTTGTGTTAAGTTAAAAGAGGGAAAGCTGGATCTATTTCCTCAAGCTTAAGTATGAATAGACAAATTTTATCAGATAAAAAAGCTAAACCGTTAAAAAGTCTGAGATTTATTCTAAAAAATCGCGCCGGTAGAGACTCAAGCGGAACAGTCTCTGTTCGCCATCGAGGCCACAGGAGCAAAAGATACTATCGAGTAATTGATTTTAAAAGAGATAAAAAAGATATTGCGGCTACCGTATTGAGAATTGAGAAAGACCCATTTCGTAACTCCCTAATTGCTTTAATTAAGTATCAAGATGGAGAGTTAAGATATGTTTTGCAGTCTAATGGGCTTAAAGTTGGTGACAAGATAATCAATTCAGAAAAAGCCGAGATTAGAAACGGCAATAGTCTACCATTAAAAAATATCCCGATTGGTATTAGTGTTCATAATATTGAGTTGTATCCTGGACAGGGCGGTCAGATAGTAAGATCGGCTGGTGGGATGGCGTCAGTTATTGCTAAAGAAAGAGGATATGTCCATCTAAAACTCCAGTCAGGAGAGATAAGAAAGTTTGCGGAGAACTGTTGGGCGACGGTTGGTCAGCTTGGAAACGTTGATCATAAAGAAGAAATAATTGGTAAAGCAGGAAGAAAGATCAGAATGGGAATCAGGCCGACGGTCCGTGGCACAGCCCAGAATCCTCGCAGCCATCCTCATGGAGGAGGAGAGGGACGAAGCGGTGAGGGAATGCATCCAAAGACGCCGTGGGGTAAACCAGCTCGAGGTAAAAGAACAAGAAAAAATCGCCGTTGGAGTAACTTTTTAATTATTCAAAGAAGAAAATAATCAGAAACTATGGAATCAAAAACCTATTTAAAAAATTTGAAGATTTCCGCAAAAAAACTAAGGTTCTTATTACCCGCAGTGAAAAAAATGACGCCAGCCGAGTCTTTAGACTACCTATTTTATACCAACAATAAACCAGCTAAGATATTATATCAGGTGATAAAGTCAGCCATCGCTAACGCCAAAACCGTCTTAAAAGTCAGCGATGATATGCTAAACTTTAAGCTTTTAACCGTCGAGGAAGGGCAGAAGTTAAAGAGATTTCGGCCAGGAGGAAGAGGGACAGCAAAACCAATAATAAAAAGAATGAGTCATATTAAGATTATTCTTATCAAAACAGGAAATAACAAATCACAAATAACAAATGACAAATCAATTTCAAATATCAAATGAATAAATGTTTAAACATTTGACATTTATCATTTGTCATTGATTTGAAATTTGAATTTTGTTATTTGAAATTTTTTAAAATATATGGGACAAAAAGTTGATCCAAAAGGATTTCGCTTAGGCGTGATCCATAACTGGAATTCGCGCTGGTTCTTCTCTGATAAAAAGGCTTACCGAAAAGCCCTCGAGGCTGATATTAAAATCAGAAGATTATTAATGAATAAACTGTCTTATGCTTCAGTGACTGAGATTGATATTGAGCGGGCAATCAATAAAATTACGGTCATTATCTATTCGGTTAAGCCCGGAATGATTATCGGTCGAGGTGGCAAGGGGCTTGAGGAAATAAAAGATCAGTTGAGCAAATTTTTTAAGATAAAAAAAGCAAAAGAAATGAGAATAGATTTAAAGATAGAGCCGGTGAAAAAACCATACTTGAATGCTTACTATGTCGCTCAGTCTATAGCGGAGAAGTTGATTAAAGGATTTTCTCATCGGTCGGTAGTTCATCGGACGATGACTCGAGTGATTGATGAAGGGGCTAAGGGAGTAAAGATCCAATTAGGAGGGAGAATCGCTGGAGCCGAAATCTCGCGGCGGGAAAAGTATTTTCAAGGAACGATTCCTACTTCAACCATCAGAGAAGATATTGATTATGCCAATTTTCCAGCTTTAACTAGGTCAGGATATATCGGGGTTAAGGTCTGGATATGTAAATAAAATTATGTTAGCACCGAAAAGACAAAAGTTTAGGAAACAGTTTAGAGGAATTTTTCGCAGGTTAGCCGTCAAAGGTGAGAAGCTTAATTTTGGTAACTATGGTTTAAAGACGATCGCCAGTGGTTGGATTAAGGATAAAGAAATAGAAGCTAGTCGGATAATTTTAGCGAGAGCGACTCGAAAAGCTGGTAAATTTTGGATAAGAATTTTTCCTGATAAACCCTTCACAAAAAAACCACCTGAGGTGACCATGGGAGCAGGAAAGGGTGATGTCGCTTATTTTGTAGCCGCAGTCGCTCCCGGACGAGTTTTATTCGAGATTGACGGTTTACTTAAAGAAGAGAGCAAAATAGTTTTAAAAAATGTCGCCTCGAAACTTTCTGTTAAAACTAAAGTTATTAGTAAAGAACTATGAGAAAAACCACAAAAAAATATCAAGAAAAAGATGTTAAAGAATTAAAAAAAGAAAGCTTAAAACTTAGAGAGGAAATCGCTAAACTTAAGCTAACTAATAAAATGAAGCCAACTAAAGATAGTAATTTGTTAATAAAGAAAAGAAAGGAATTAGCGGTCTTATTAACAGTTCTTTCGGAAAAAGAAATCTATGAAAAAAGTCCTAATCGGTAAAGTAGTCTCAACTAAGATGTCAAAAACAGTTATCGTTGAAACGGAAAGAAAGTTTCGTCATCCTCTATACAAAAAAGTAATTATGAAACACAAGAAGTATAAAGTACATAATGATAAATTAGAGTTAAATGTTGGCGATATGGTAAGGATAGAAGAAACAAGACCAATATCAAAAGATAAGCACTTTAAAGTAATTGAAAAATTAAAAATTAAAAATTAAAAATTTTTTTATGTTGCAGCCACGATCGATATTGACTGTTGCTGACAATACTGGCGCCAAAAAAGTATCAATGATCGGTATGCCTGCTAAAGGTAATCGAAGATATGCTTATATTAGTGATGTGATTACTGTTTCTGTCAAAGAGGCGATTCCTTTTGCTCAGGTCAAGGAAGGTGAGATTTTACCGGCAGTTGTTGTCAGGACAAAGAAAGAAAAAAGAAGAAAAGATGGTAGTTATATCCGTTTTGATGACAATGCCTGTGTTATTTTAGCTGGTAAAGGGATGAAAGACCCCAAAGGAACAAGAGTTTTTGGTCCGATCGCTAAAGAGATAAAAGATAAGGGTTTTGCCAAAATTGCTAGTCTAGCTGAAGAGATATACTAGTATGATACCAATCTACGAATGAATGCTAATCAACGAATTATTCGTAGATTAGAATAAATTAGTAGATTAGAATCTTATATTTTCTTATGAAAATCAAAAAAGGAGACAAAGTCAAAGTTATTTACGGTAAGGATAAAGGAAGAAATGGTGTGGTAGAAAAAGTTTATCCTAAAAGCAATAAAGTTCTGATTGCTAACATTAATGTTTATAAAAGACATGTGAAAAAAAGCGAACAGATGCCTAAAGGTGGCATTATTGACGTTCCTCGTCCCCTTGACGTTGAGAAAGTAATGTTAGTTTGTTCTAAATGTGGTAAAGCTACCAGAGTTGGTTTTAGAGTAGAGAAAGACAAAAAGATTAGAATTTGTAAGAAATGTGAAAGTAAAATATGAAATTCAAAAACTATTACAATCAGGAGTTTAAAAAAAAATTAATGTCTAATCTTAAATTAACCAACATCATGGCTGTTCCCAAGGTGATAAAGATTGTTATTAATGTTGGTGCCGGTGAGGCAGTAACCAACAAAGGAGCAATAGACAAAATCAAGGATCAGTTAGCGACGATTAGCGGTCAGCGTCCGGTGGTCACTAAAGCAAGAGTTTCTGTATCAGCTTTTAAAATAAGAAAAGGACTGCCTATTGGTGTTAAAGTTACTTTACGAGGGAAAAAAATGGCTAATTTTCTAGAAAAGCTAGTAAAAATTGTTATTCCCAGAGTTCGTGATTTTAAAGGTGTTTCTGAAAAGAACCTTGATCAACATGGCAATTTAAATCTTGGTTTTTCCGAACAGACAATTTTTCCCGAGATAGACTTTGACAAAATTGATAAAATAAGAGGCTTGGAAGTGACAGTTGTTACCAATAGCAAGGATCGCGCTAAAGGTAAGAAGTTGTTTGAACTATTAGGAATACCGTTTAGAAAAAGTTCATAAAGTTATAAAGTTTATAAAGTTTATAAAGATGGCGAAAAAATCAGATGAAGTAAAATTTGCAAAAAAACAAAAGTATCAGATTAGGTATCATAATCGCTGTTTTTTTTGCGGTCGATCGCGGGGTTATTTAAGACGGTTCGGCATGTGTAGAATCTGTTTTAGAGAAAAGGCCTTAAAAGGAGAAATTCCAGGTATTAAAAAAATCTCTTGGTAATTAATCATTATAAAGTTTATAACAATTATAAAAATTATATGTCACGTTCAGTAAAAAAAGGACCATATATAGATGAGAATTTATTAAAAAAGGTTCTCAAGCAAAAAGAAAACAAAAATACTGAAGCGATAAAAACTTGGGCGCGCGATTCTCAAGTGGCTCCTGAATTTGTAGGTCACCGATTGGCAATTCATAATGGTCACAAATTTATCGAAGTTTATATTTCCGAATCGATGGTTGGTCATCGGTTAGGCGAGTTTGCTCCGACTCGGACCTTTAGAAGTCATGGTAAGGTGACGAAAAAGGTAATTGAAGCAACATAAACTTATGGAAAACAGTTTTATTGACTTAATCATTATTATTAAAAACGGCTATTTAGCGAAAAAGGAAAAAGTTATTGTTTCTTTTTCCAGTTTTAAAGAAGCAATTGCTAAAAAATTAGTAGATTTAAAATTTGTTAAAGATTATAAGATCGAAGGAGATAAAATTAGAAAAATTATTATTAATCTTGACTATAAAAAAGGAGAGTCGGTTTTTACCGATGTGAAAATCTATTCAACCCTAGGGAAAAGACACTATGTTTCTTATCGCGACTTGAAACCAGTGTTAAGTGGTTTTGGTCATGCGATTCTCTCAACCTCGCAAGGAATTCTAACTGATAAAGAAGCTAAGTTAAAAAAAATTGGTGGCGAGTTATTATTTAGTATTTGGTAAAAGATATGTCAAAAATTGGAACAAAAGTCATCACTCTACCATCTCAAGTTAAGATTGAGATTCAAGGAAAAAAAATGAAAATTAAAGGGCCAGCTGGGGAGATAACGATTGCCCTTCCTGAGTCATTGTCTATCGTAAACAAAGAAAACAGCCTCATTCTTCAGAGAGCCAGTGATGAAAAAAAAATAAAGTCTCTTCATGGTTTATATCGTCAGTTGATAAACAATGCTGTTGTTGGAGTAGAAAAACCGTGGGAGAAACAGTTAGAGATAGTCGGTACCGGTTACAATGTCAAGCTTCAGGGAGAGGACTTGGTGTTTAAAGTCGGCTATATTCACCCGGTTGTTTTCAAAAAACCAGCTGGTGTTAAATTTCAAACAGAAGGCAATAATAAAATTAAAGTAATCGGAGTTGATAAACAACTGGTTGGTCAGGTTGCCTATCAGATAAAGATGGTAAAAAAACCCGATGTCTATAAAGGTAAAGGGATTAAATATTTAGGTGAGAAATTAAGAATTAAGCCGGGAAAGAAAGCAAAAGCAGCCGGACCAGTAGCTCAATAACCTATGAAAAAAATAAATTTTAACCGTCTGTTAAGAAGAAAAAGAAGAGTCAGCGCTAACATAAAAGGTAGTAGTGTTAAACCACGAATTAATGTTTTTCGCTCTAACTACTATATCTACGCTCAAGCAATAGACGATGAAAAGAAAATCACTGTTGCTTCCTACTCTTCTTTAAACTTGAGAAAAGAGAAAGATTTTCAAAAAAACAAAAAAGTTGAGGAAGCAAAAAAAGTTGGCCTAAAGCTAGCCGCAATTCTAAAAGAAAAAAAGATAATTAAAGCTGTTTTTGATAGAAATATCTACGCCTATCAGGGACGAACTAAAGCTTTAGCCGATGGATTAAGAGAAGGCGGCATAAGAATTTAATCATTATAATCATTATAATAATTATAAATATTATATATGGAGCAAAAGAATACCGAAGAAAAAAAATTTGATGAGAAAGTTCTTTTAATCAGGCGGGTATCAAAAAAAATTCCCGGTGGTAACTATATTACTTTTTCCGCCTTAGTGGCTGTTGGAGATAAAAAAGGCAAAGTTGGTATTGGTCTCGGCCGTGCTTCAGAGGTACCACCAGCAATTCAAAAAGCGATTTCTTATGCTAAAAAACACATGCTTCTTGTTCCCAAAAAAGGTAAAACTTTAGTTCATGAAGTTAAGTTAAAATATAAAGCGGCGCTGATATTGCTAAAACCAGCTCCCGAGGGAACCGGTTTAAAAGTTGGTAGCGTCGCTCGCGTCCTTCTTAATCTTGCCGGGATTGAGGATGCCTCTGGTAAAATTATTAAGTCAAGGAACCAGATTGTTAATACCTATGCGATTATGGAGGCATTGAGAAAGTTAAAAGTGAAAAGTTAATAGTTAAGAGTTAAAAATGAAAAATTTTCTGTCGAATTTACCTAGGATAACCGTAAAAAAGAAAAAAAGATTGGGGCGAGGATTAGGGAGTGGAAAAGGATCAAAGTCTGGACGAGGGATTACTCGACACCAAAAGGCTCGCGAGAGTATTCCTCTCCATTTTGAAGGCGGACAGGGAAGAATCGTGAAGAAATTTCCTCTACTTCGTGGCAAAGGAAAAAACAAACCAAGAGTGAGTCTTAAATTAAAAAAGAAAAGATTTTATGAAAAAAGTCATTGAGAAACTAAGGTCACTGTTAAGAGATCCCCAGCTTAAACAAAAGTTAATCTTTAGTTTGTTAATTTTTTTAATCTTTCGGATTTTTGCTTTTTTACCGGTTCCCGCAATTGATTTTGTTAAGTTAAGGAGCCTTTTTTCCCAGAACCAGTTTTTATCGCTCCTTGATATTTTTTCCGGTGGCACCCTGATTAACTTTTCCGTGATGGCGCTTGGTCTTAATCCTTATATCAATGCCTCAATCGTTCTCCAACTTTTGACGGTGATGTTTCCTTATCTCGAACAGTTGTCAAAAGAAGGTGAGTATGGGCGGTTTAAGATTAATCAATACACCAGGTTTTTGACGGTTCCCTTAACAATTATTCAAGCAATCGGAATTTTTGTTTTATTAAAAAACCAAAAAATAATCGGTAGTCTATCGCCATTGGAGTTTTTTTCTTTTATCTTTACCATGGTAGCGGGGACTTTTATTTTAGTTTGGTTCGGAGAGTTGATTTCTGAATATGGCTTAGGTAACGGTATCTCTCTTTTAATTTTTGCCGGTATTGTTGGTCGGCTGCCAGTCGTGTTAAGCCGGACAGCGGTGACTGTTAACCAAGAGATGATATTTAATATTGGTATATTTTTAGTTCTAGCGGTTATCGTCGTTGCTTCAATTGTTTTTGTCAACGAAGCGACGAGAAAGATACCGGTTTTTTATGCAAAAAGAATCAAAGGTAATAAACTTTACCAAGGAGCGACTAACTATCTTCCTTTGAAGCTTAATCAAGCGGGAGTGATTCCGATTATTTTTGCCGTTTCTTTTGTTTTGGTACCACAGTTACTGGGTAATTTTATCATCTATGCGAAAAATCCTCTTTTAGTCAACTTAGGAAAATTCTTAGTTAAGTTTTTTGCGCCAACAGGTTTCTTTTATAACTTTTTTTATTTTCTTCTCGTGATTGGCTTTACCTATTTTTACACCGTTGTCGTTTTTAATCCTCAAAAAATCGCTGAAGAGATTCAAAAACATGGTGGATTTATTCCGGGCATCAGGCCTGGTCTTGCCACTAAAAACTATCTCGAAAGCATTTTGTATAAAATCACTAGTGTCGGAGCGATTTTTTTAGGAGTAATTGCTATTTTACCAGTGTTGATTTCCAAAATGACTGGTTTGACTAATCTCGTCATTGGCGGAACAGGAATTTTAATCGTTGTTTCGGTTATTTTGGAGACATTCAAGATGGTCGAGGCGCAGTTGGTGATGAAGAGTTATGATCGCTTTGTATGATAAGCGTTATAACGATTATAATTTTTATAAATATCATATTGACTCAGTATGGCTAAAAAGGGTTCACGAGTTTTAATCGGTTTTATTTGCGAGGTTTGTAAACGGAGAAATTATACCTCGGTAAAAAATAAAATTAATAGCAGTTCAGCGGTTAAATTAAAGAAATACTGTCCAGGTTGTCGTAAACACACCATCCATAAAGAAATTAAAAAATTGGACTGACTTTATATGAAATTAGTTCTTATTGGTATTCAAGGTTCAGGCAAGTCCACCCAAGGAAATCTTTTATCAAAACAGTTAAGGATTCCCTATCTTTCGACCGGTCATATTTTTCGGGAGATTGCTAAAGAAAAGACCAGTCTTGGTCGTTATATTAAAGAGACGATTAACTCCGGAATTTTGGTACCAGATGAAAAAGTGATTGAGATTGTAAATCATTATCTTTCGCGGCCAGAATATAAAAGAGGCTATATCCTTGACGGTTTTCCTCGGACCATAGTTCAGGCGAAAAAATTTAAGAACTCTGTTGATAAAGTCATCTATCTAGAAATACCAGAGAAAGAAGCCATCTACCGTCTTGCTTATCGAAACACTGAATTAAGAGAAGACGAAACTCTAGCAGCCTTAAAAAAGAGAATAGAGTCTTTTAATAGATTTACTCTTCCCGTTTTAGATTATTATCGTGAAGAAAAAAAATTAGTAGAAATTGATGGGACTAAAACAATTAAAGAGGTTAACGAAGATATCCTAAAATTTTTAGATAAAAAGATAGAGAAAAATAAACAAAAAACGATTATTGCCATTGTTGGTTTACCGGGGTCAGGTAAAACAGAAGCGGCTGATTTTTTTGCTAAAAAACATTTACCAGTAATATCATTTGGCAAGATTATTAATGATTATATCGATGATAAAAAACTTCTTCATACCAGAGAGAATCACAAGAAAATTAGAGAAGATCTAAGAAAAAAATACGGTCAAGAAGCTTTAGCACTCCTAAATAAAGATAGAATAAAAAAAGCTTTGGCAGAAAATATGATTGTTATTATTGAAGGAATGCGTTCCTGGGAAGAATACCTCTATCTAAAAAAAGAATTTCCTCAAATCCGTTTATTCATCGTTGGTTTATATGCTGATAAACTGATTCGTTATCAGCGGTTATCTCAAAGAAAAGATCGACCAAAACTTTATGGAGAAGAAAGAGATATTGATGAGTTAATAGGGATTAATATGGGTCCAACTATAGCCTTCGCTGATTATTTTATCAAAAATAATTATTCATTGGAAGATTTCTATGATAAGTTAGAGTTAGTCTATCGAAGTATCTATTTTTTATAAATGGTTCATTTAAAATCAAAAGAAGAAATCAGATTAATGATCGAGGGAGGGAGAAGGTTAAGAGAAGTTCTAATGAGTTTGCGACCGGTTATTAAACCAGGAGTGACGACTAAGTTCATCGACGAAAAAGCCGATGAACTAATTATTAAACAGGGAGGTCGACCATCCTTTAAAATGGTTAAAAACTATGATTGGGCAACCTGCTTGCCGGTTAACGAACAGATAGTTCATACCCCTCCTTCAGAAAGAATCCTTAAAGACGGTGATGTTTTGACGGTTGATATAGGTATGTATTTTCAAGGATATCATACCGACTTTGCTACGACATTGTTTGTAGGCAAAGAAAGATCAGAAATAGTGGAAAAATTTTTAGAAACAGGTCAGATCGCTTTAAAAAAAGCAATTTTACAGGCAAACGTTGGCAAGAGAATAGGTGATATTTCTCAAACAATTCAACAAGAGATTGAGAAAAATGGCTATAAAATAATCAAAGAACTGACCGGGCACGGAATCGGAAAAGAATTACATGAAGATCCCTATATCTTTGGTTTTTTACAAGGATCAAAAGATAAAACACTAATTATAAAACCTGGTTTGACAATAGCAATTGAAATAATCTATTCACAAACTTGTGAAGAGATAGACTATGAAGGTGACTGGTCAATTAGAACTAAAGACAGGAGCCTGTCTGCCTGTTTTGAGCACACAGTTGCCGTGACTGAAGATAAAACTATTGTTTTAACCTAAATCAAGCACATTTTTATTGACTTTTATGATAAAATTTAAAGTTTATGAAGGATAATGTTTTAGTAGTTGAGGGAGAAGTCGTGGAAAATCTTCCCAACACTTTATTTCGAGTAAAACTCTCTAATTCCGACAAAATAATTTTATGTTATTTATCAGGAAAGATGAGAAAAAATTATATAAAGATTCTTCCCGGCGACCGGGTAAGGATAGAAGTTACTCCTTATGACCTAAACCGGGGAAGGATTGTTTACCGAATATGAAGATCCAATCATCGATAAAAAAAATTTGTCCAAAGTGTAAGATGGTAAAAAGAAAAGGAAAGTTATATGTTGTTTGCCAAAACGTTAAACATAAACAAAGGCAAGGATGAATTATGGCGAGATTAATAGGAATTACATTACCGGATGAGAAAAGAGTTGATTATGCTCTAACTCTTTTATATGGTGTTGGCTGGAATAATGTTAAAGATATTTTGAAAACCGCTAATATTAGCTCAAATAAAAAAGTTAAAGAGATGACAGAAGAAGAGTTAAAAAAAATTAGTGAGATAATCGAAAAAAGCTATCAAGTGGAAGGAGATTTAAGAGAGTTGGTTACCGGCAATATAAAAAGATTAAAAGAAATCGGCAGCTACAGAGGTTTAAGACATCTAAGAAATTTGCCGGTTCGTGGTCAAAGGACACGGTCAAACGCGCGGACGAAAAGAGGTAAGAGAAAGACGGTAGGAGCATTAAAGAAAGAAGTTTGGGCGAAGTTGGAGCAAGGAAAAACTGGCGCTCAAATATCAGACAACAAACAAGGAGTTAATAAATAATAAATAAACTATGGCCCCTAAAACCAGTCAAAAACAGGTAGAAAAAGGAAGAATCTATATCACTGCCACTTTTAATAATACCTTGGTCACCGTGACTGATGAGAAAGGTAATCCGCTAGTTTTTGGCGGGTGCGGTATGTATGGTTTTTCCGGGACGAGAAAGTCTACTCCTCATGCGGCGACGGTCACCTGTGATGCCACTTTGAAAAGAGCCCAAGAGAAGTATGGACTGCTCGCGGCTGATGTTTTTGTCAAGGGTATTGGTCCTGGTCGAGAAGCAGCTTTACGGGTGGTTAAAGGTTTAAAGATGGAGATTAACAGAATTATTGATATTACCCCGGTGCCCCATAATGGAGTGAGGCCGCCGAAGGTAAGGAGAGTATAATATGAAACATTTAGGACCAAGAAACAGAATTGCCAGAAGAGAAGGAGTTGATCTGGGATTAAAGACAATAGGCTCAAAGTCGCACGCTCGATTACTAAAAAAACTAAATATTCCTCCCGGTCAACATGGAGCAAAGAGAAGAAGGAAGATTTCCGAGAGAGGTGTTCAACTTCGGGAAAAACAAAAATTGAGATTTATTTTTGGTTTATCGGAAAAGCAATTGAAAAAATATTTTAAAATCGCCAGTCAAAAGAAAGGAAACACCGCTCTTTATCTTTCTCAGTTTTTGGAACAAAGACTAGATAATGTTGTTTATCGATTAGGTTTGGCGCCGACCCGTTTATCAGCCCGGCAGTTAGTTTCTCATGGGCATATTAGAGTTAATAATAAAAGAGTAACCATTCCTTCTTATCAGGTAAAAGTTAATGAGGAAGTGACATTTTTTAATGATAAGTCAGCCAAGATTCCTTATATTGAGAAATCTTTAACTAATAAAGATATTATTTTACCTGTCTGGCTAGAAAGAAAGGGCAGTTTTGGTAAATTAGTGGCTTTGCCGACTAATGAAGAAATTAGTAAGCAGATAAATTTAAGATTAGTAATCGAGTATTATTCTCGATAATTAATAGTTTAATTTTTTTATTTTTATGCTTAATCCTAGTTTTTATACCAAAAAAACCGAGGAGGATAATTATGGCAAGTTTGTTTTAGAGCCGCTTCCTTTAGGTTTTGGTCATAGCCTTGGTCACGCCCTAAGACGAACAATTCTTTCGTCATTAAAAGGGGCAGCGATTACTAATGTTAAAGTTGAAGGTGCTCCTCATCTTTTTAGCACCCTGCCCGGGATTAAAGAATCGGTCTTAGATATTGTTTTGAATTTAAAACAGCTTCGATTTGATGTCAAAGAAGGAGGCCCTTACAAATTGACATTGGATTTAAAAGGAGAAAAAAAAGTTTATGGAAAAGATGTTGAAGGTGAGATTAAGCCTGTTAATAAAGATCTTTATTTAACAGAAATTACTGACAATAAGGCGAAATTGAATATAGAAGCCTTAGTAGAAGTTGGCGTTGGTTATTCTTCGGTTGAAGAAAGAGAGAAAAAAGAATATGGTTTTATACCGGTTGACGCTTTTTTTTCGCCGATAAAAAAAGTCAATATTAAAATTGAGGAAACACGAGTAGGAAGAAAAGCCAACTTTGACAAGTTGATCATTGAAGTCTGGACCGATGGAACAATTACCCCATCCCAGGCGTTAAAAGAAGCCTCTGGACTTCTCTCTGATTATTTTTCGTATATTCTTTCAGGTAAGGACACTCCTCAAGTTAAGACTCAGTTGACAGAAGAAGAAGAAAAGCAAGGATTAATTGATAAAAAGTTGTACGAAGTGATTATTGATGAGTTAAATCTTCCTTCTCGGGTGATCAATGCTTTACTTCGAGAGAAGATAGAGACAGTAGCTGACTTAGTTAAAGCAGGGAAAGAAAAGCTAGTCCAGATGAAAGGAGTTGGTAAAAAATCAATTCAACTGATTGATGAAGAGTTAAAAAAGATGGGAGTCACAGTTGACTGAACATTTTTAATATGAGACATGGTTATTCAAAAATAAAGTTCAAAGATGGCCAGGATGCTGATCAGATGCTCGTGAGAAAATTAGCGACTAATTTTCTCATGGTGGGAAAGTTAAAGACAACCATAAAGAAAGCAAAAGTATTAAAGACAGTTTTAGAGAAACTGATAGAAAAAATGAAGATAAAAAATGAAGCCAACAAAAACTATCTTTTAAAAATACTTGGTGACAGGGAATTAGTAGAAAGAAGTTTTGTAGACTTTGGGGCAAGTTTTACCAAGATTAATGGCGGCTATGTGAGGATAGTGAAAATTGGGGTGAGAGATTCTGACGGTAGCGAGATGGTAGTAGTTGAGTGGGCTTACCCAATTACAAATAAACTATGACAGGATTAACTTTATCAACAAAACCGGTGAGAGAAAAAGATATTAAAAGAGGTTGGCATTTAGTGGATGTTTCTGGAAAAGTTTTAGGAAGAGTCTCACCAGAAATTGCCAAATTATTGCAAGGTAAACATAAATCTAACTACTCTTCATTTTTAGACGTTGGTGATAATGTTGTCGTTATCAATGCCGCTAAAGTGACAGTTTCAGGAAAGAAGGAAAAAACAAAAATTTACCGTCACTATTCAGGTTTCCCTGGTGGATTAAAAACAGAATATTTTACTAAACTGATCAAAGAAAATCCTGCTAAAGTAGTTAGGAGCGCCGTTTCCGGTATGTTGCCAAAAAATAAATTAAGAGATAAAAGGTTGAAAAGACTATTTGTCTTTGCCGATGAAAATCATCCTTACAAAAATAAGTTTAAAAAATAATCATTATAATCGTTATAAAAATTATAAATATTATAAAATCAAATGCCTAAAAAAGAAAAAAATCTAAAGTATTACGAGGCGGTTGGAAGAAGAAAGAGAGCCGTAGCGAGGGTTAGGCTTTATTTAACAAATAAAGATAAAGAAGTAACTATCAAAAACCATAAAATAAAGGCTGGTGAGGTATTAATTAATCAAAAGCCTATCGATAAGGTTATTAGGACTTCTTATGATAAAACATTTTTATTATCTCTTCTCAAGTTAACTGATAATCAGGACAGATTTGCTATTTCGATTTTTGTTAATGGTGGGGGCTATCAAGGTCAGTTAGAGGCAATGGCTCACGGTTTAGCAAGAGTGATTGAATTGGTAGATAAAGAAACCTATCGACCAATTTTAAAAAAACAAGGCCTATTAACTAGAGATGCTAGAAAGAAACAAAGAAGAAGAGTTGGTACAGGGGGAAAAGCAAGAAGAAAGAAGCAGTCGCCGAAGCGATAATTGAAAATATGCCTATCTATGGAATCCTTGTCTATCATCATTGTTTCTTTCAACACTAAGGCGATAACCTTAAGATGTCTTCGTCATCTAAAAAGAAATCTTAATAAATATCCATTAGACTATGAAATTATCGTTGTTGATAATGATTCTCTTGACGGCAGTATTAATATGCTTGTAGAAGAAAAAAAAAGCTGGCAGAATCTCCAGTTGATTTTATCAAAGAGGAATCTTGGTTATGGTAAGGCCAATAATCTTGGCGTCAAAAACAGTCATGGTCGCTATATTTTGTATTTGAATTCGGATGTTATTATTGAAGATGTCGATCTCCGTGATTTATTGAACATCTTTAAGACCGATTCAAAAATAGGAGCTTTAACAGTTAAAGTCACTCTTCCCAGTGGCGAAATTGATCCAGCTTCCCATCGGGGTTTTCCTAGCCTCTGGCGGTCATTTTGTTATTTCATCGGTTTGGAAGAGTTATTTTCTCGGACTTTTCTCTTAAACAGAATTTTTGGAGGCTATCATTTAACTGATGAGGATTTAACCACTGTTCATGAGATTGACTCCGGAACTGGGGCTTTTTTTCTGACAAAAAAAGAAATTATTGACCAGATTGGCGGTTTTGATAAAGACTATTTTGCTTATGGAGAAGATTTGGAGATGTGCTATCGAATCAAAGAGCTAGGGTATAAAATAATCTATTATCCTTTATGGCAAGTTCTTCATCTTAAGTATTCTTCCGGTTTAAGAAAAAATGATAAGAAAGTTAGGGAGATGACGAAATTTCATTTCTATAATTCAATGAAAATTTTTTATCGAAAACATTATGCGAAAAAATATCCTTGGATAATTAATCAGTTGGTTTATTTGGCGATTGATTTAAAAAGAAAACTATTCAAATGAAAAAAATCGGTATTGACGCCAGGCTTTATTCACAGACAGGAGTAGGCACTTATTTACAAAACCTTCTATTTTATTTAGACAAAACCAATCCGAAAAAAGAAATTTATTATATATATCTTTTAAAAAAGGATATTAATAAAATAAATTTTAAAAGTAAAAATATTGTTAAAAAAGTTGCTGATCAGAAATGGCACAGTTTCGCCGAGCAAACGAGTTTTTTAATCCTTTTAATCAGAGACAATCTTGATTTGATGCATTTTACTTATTTCAGTTACCCAATTTTTTATTGGAGAAAGTTTATTGCTACTATTCATGATAGTACTCCTTTACTTTTCAAGACCGGCAGAGCCTCAACTAAGAACGAATTTATCTATCAGATAAAACATTTTGTTTTTAAGCTAGTACTTTGGTTACAAGTTAATCGGGCGGTAAAAATTATTACCCCAACGAAAACAGTTAAACAAGAGTTAATAAGAATTTATGGATCGAAAATCTCGTCGAAGATACAACCGATTTACGAAGGAGTTGACTATAAATTATTGGAGACAAAAGAAAATAAAAATCTTGACAAAAAATTTGGAAACTTTTTCATTTACGTAGGCAACTTTTATCCTCATAAAAACGTCGAGAGGTTAATTAGGGTTTTTGGGGATGTTGAAGGAAAATACAAGTTAATTCTCATCGGTCCAGATGATTATTTTTCAAGAAAAATAGAGTTACGCAAAAATATTTTTTTATTAAAGAATCCACCAACGCCGGACTTAGTCTTTTTCTACAAAAACGCCTTGGCAATTATTCATCCATCACTCTCCGAAGGATTTGGTTTGCCGTTGGTTGAGGCTGCTTATTTTGAGACGCCGATAATTGCCTCAAACATTCCGGTATTTAAGGAGCTCTGGACAGATAGTTATTTGGTTTTTAATCCTTATAACAGCTTAGACATCGCTGATAGAATTAACCAATTCATCGAAAATCGTACTATATTTAATTATAGTGATATTATTAAGAAATATTCTTTTGAAAGAATGACTGAGGAAACATTAAAAATTTATCAAAAATGCTTATGAGTGACGATCAAAAACAGTTATTAAAATATTTAGCCCTCGGTGGATTATTAGTCTTTGTATTTCTTCTTGTTAATTTACAGTTCTTAATGGCGATTATCGTCCTCATCATTACCATTGTTTCCTGGGTTTTATCAAAAAGACAACAAATATAAATAGCCTCACTTTAATATATCGATATATCAAAGTAAATATCCTACTGAAACAAGCTAAAACTATTGTTTTGTAGACTATAGTCCATAGACAAATAGATAAAATTAGTTAATGATTAGGTTATATGCCACAGGTTTCGAAAAGACATATTTCGGAGGATAAACTTCAACGGATTTTTAGCTTATTTTTTGATTTAATACTATCAATTTCAAACAAAAACGAAGCAGAAAAAATACTAGACGAACTATTAACCTCAACAGAAAAAATAATGATTGCTAAGCGGGTTGTTTGTTTTTATTTATTGCTTAAAAACATTCCTTGGTACCAAATAGAAGAAACAATTAAACTTTCATCTTCAACTATTGCATATTTTAAACATTTTCTTGATGATTCTCCTTCAATAAGGAACTATTTATCTAATAAATTAAAAGAAGAAAAAGTAAAACATTTTTTTGAAGATATTTTAGTTGAATTTCTTTTTGGAATGACTAGAAAAGGATCTAATTGGGCTCAAGACAAAAAAACCTATAATGATCATATAAGAAAACGAAAAGAAGAATTAATGTAATTCACTTCGATGTATCGATACATCGAAGTATTGTTATTTGGTAATAAGTAAATACAAACCAACTAGAGCTAAAATAAAACCGACGATATATTTAGAAGTAATACTTTCTTTTAAAAAGAAAATTCCTAATAAACTTGCTAACAAGACTATACTTACTCTTACTAAGGGGGCGCCAAGAGTAAGTAATTATTGTCAACAAGGCGTAAATTAACCAACTCATGGGAAAATTATATCAGATATAATAAATAGCATGTTGATGAATAAAAAAGTCGCCATCGTCTATGATTGGCTTGATAAATGGGGTGGGGTGGAGAGAGTTTTGTTGACTTTTCATAAGATGTTTCCCAAGGCTGATTTTTTTACTTCTTATTTTGATCCGAGAAAAGCCAGTTGGGCGAAAGATTTAAAAATAAAAACCTCTTTTATTCAACGATTGCCGAAATTCATAAGAGAGAACAGAATTATTTCCCTTCCCTTTTATTCTTATGCTTTTGAATCATTTGACTTTCGCGACTACGACTTGGTGATATCGGTGACGTCCAGTTTCGCCAAGTCAATAATTACTCAACCGGGAACTAAACACATCTGTTATCTATTGACGCCGACTCGTTTTCTGTGGAGTCACAAAGATGATTATCTTAAACGTTACACGTTATTCGCTACACGTTATACAGATTATCTTAAAGAGTGGGATTTGGTCACTGCTCAAAGACCAGACAAGATAATTTCAATTTCGGAAACAGTGAAGAATAGGTGCAAAAAATATTATCATCGAGAGAGCGAAGTGATATATCCGCCGTTTGATGTGGGATACTGGAAGAACGTCAAGTCAAAAGTCAAAAGTCAAAAGTCAAAAGTACAACTCAAAAGTAAAAAGTTTTTTCTCGTCGTGTCGAGGTTGGAGCCGTATAAAAAAGTAGATTTAGCGATCAGAGTTTTTAATAAGTTAAATAAAAATCTTGTCATTATTGGTGAGGGGAGCGAGGAGAACTATTTAAGAAAAATTTCAGGAAAGAACATTAAGTTTCTCTCAAAGTTGACTGATCGAGAACTGGTGAGTTTGTATATGAATGCTCAAGCGTTGCTCATGCCGCAGGAAGAGGATTTCGGCTACGTATCTTTGGAAGCCCAATTTTTCGGTTGCCCGGTGATTTCTTACAAAAAAGGAGGGGCGTCGGAGACAGTTATCGAAAGCAAAACAGGAATATTTTTTAGTAATCAGACAGAAAGTTCCTTAAGGCAAGCAATTGAAAGATTTAGTAAGATTAAGTACAATTTAAGGCAAAACGTATTGAAGTATGGATTAAGCAATATAGAGAGGTTTAGTAAATTGTTATTTTTTCAACAATTTAGTCATTTAGCAATTTAACAATTATGTTTCAATAATGAAAGCAATCATTTTCGCCGGAGGTACAGGGACACGATTATGGCCCTTATCAAGAAAAAAGTCGCCCAAGCAGTTTGAAAAACTCATTGGTGACAAGTCGACTCTCCAGGCCGCGGTCGAAAGACTGTTGCCCGATTTTCAACCCAGAGATATCTATATTTCGTCTAACATCCTCTATAAAAACATCATTAGAGAACAGCTGCCAAAAATTCCTGAGAGCAATTTCATCCTCGAACCGGAGAAAAAAGACGTCGCCCCAGCGATTGCCTTGTCGGTCGGGATAATTGCCAAAAGCTCTCCGGACGAGCCAATCGCCATCCTTTGGAGCGACCATTTAGTCAAAGAAGTTAATGTTTTTAAAAAAATTTTAAAAGTCGCCGCCTCTGAAATTAAAAAAAATCCTAATAAAATTATTTTTATTTCTCATAAGCCAAGATTTCCAAGCGTCAATTTGGGTTATATCCAATTTGGCAAGAGATTAAAGAAGAATGATGGCATTTCTTTTTTCGAGTTTAAAAATTTTAAGTACCGACCGGATGAAAAAACCGCCAAGAACTTTTTCAATTCTGGAGATTATGCTTGGAACCTGGGCTATTTTGTCACCACCCCAAATTTTATTTTGAGGGCTTTCAAAAAATTGGCCCCTGAGATATATGCTAATACCGAAAGAATTTTAGCGCATTACGGCAAAAAAAGCTTTAACGATATTTTGAAAAAAAATTACGGAAAAGTTAAAAGCATCAGTTTTGATAATGCGATTCTTGAAAAATTAAATAAAAACGAGGTGATGGTTGTCGTCGAAGACATTGGTTGGAGTGATATTGGTAGCTGGGAAGCTCTAAAGGAAGCCTTAGAACCTCATAGTTATGAAAATGTTATCCGAGGAAAAGTCTACCTTGAACACGTTCGCGACAGCCTAATTTATAACTATCAAGATGACAAGCTTATCGTTGGCGTCGACCTCGACGAAGACATCATTGTTAATACGCCCGATGTGATATTGATTGCCAAAAAAACTTCGATGCCCAAAGTCAAAAAACTCGTTGAAAGTTTTGACGGGACAGAACACGAAAAACATACATGAAAGGCAAAAGTTATCAAAAAGGCTTGAAAAGAATAATTGACATTTTTAGCAGTTTAATTCTTCTTATTATTTTTAGCCCGATATCGTTACTAACTGCCTTAGCCATCAAGATAGATTCTCGTGGACCAATTTTTGCTGATGTTCCCGAAAGGATTGGAGAAAATGGGAAAAAGTTTAAGATGTATAAGTTTCGTTCGATGATTATCAATGCTCATTATCTTCTAAGAACCGATCCGCGATTTAGAAAACTTCTCAAAGAATACAAAAAAGGTAATTACAAGTTAAGAAAAGATCCACGAGTGACACAGGTGGGTCGTTTTATTCGCAAACACTCGATTGATGAAATTCCTCAGTTTCTCAATGTTTTAAAAGGGGAGATGAGTTTAGTTGGTCCTCGGGCTTATTATCCTGATGAACTAGACAACCAACTAAAAAAATATTCCCATGTAAAAAAACTATTAACAAAAGTGTTATCAATTAAACCAGGGATTACCGGTCTTTGGCAGGTTTCAGGCCGGTCTGAGATTAACTTTGATCAGAGGATTACTATTGACGCCAGTTATGTGGATAAGATATCATTATGGGAAGATTTAAAAATTATTTTTAAAACCCCGATGGTGATGGTTAGTGGAAAAGGAGCGATATGATATATAGTTCAAAAGTCAAAAGTCAAAAGTCAAAAGTTTTTGTTGCCTTATTAATTATTTTGTTGGGTTATTTTTTTGTTGTTCGGCCGATTTTCACTATAAAAGCAAAAGCGAAAGCATTAGTGGCGTCAGCTAAGGAGCTAAAAACAGTTTTCGCAAAAAATGACATCAGTCTACTAAAAACGAAACTAGGAGAGTTTTCTAAACAATACGGAGATTTTCAAAAAACCGCTAAATCAATCTACTGGGCCTCTTTTATTCCTTATGTCTCCGATTTCAAAAATAGCGTTGAGGCCGGTAGTTATTTAGTCAAAGCCGGGGTTGATACGGTTAACGCGATTGAACCTTATGCTGATCTTATCGGTTTTAAAAAAGGAGAGACGTCATTTGTGGAAAAATCAGCCGAAGATCGACTTCAAACAGCAGTTTTAACCTTAGATAAACTAGTCCAGAAAGTCGACCCGATTTCCGATGATATTAATCAAACCAAGATAGAAATAGATAAAATCAACCCAAACCGTTATCCAGGAAAGATTGGAAAACTAAATCTTAAGGCACAAATTACTAATGTTAAAGAACAGTTTGATGGAGCGGCCTCGCTTTTTGTCGATGCCAAACCATTGATAAAGAAGCTGCCAGAGATCTTAGGGAGTGATGAGGAAAAAACCTACCTGTTTTTATATCAGAACGACAAAGAAAGACGAGCCACCGGTGGCTTTTTGACCTTCTATGCGATTGTTAAAGTCAAAAAAGGAAAGATTACCATTTCTTCCTCAAACGATATATACTCTCTTGACGACACCATTGCCAATCATCCAAAAGCGCCGGCAGAAATTTTGACCTATCATAAAGGAGTTAGCGAATTTTATATAAGGGATAGCAATCTTTCTCCTGATTTTGTTGAGTCGGTTAAACTATTTAATAATCTCTATGAGCGAAGTGGTGCCAAAGTCAGATATGACGGCATTGTTGCTCTGGACTCTAAGATATTAGTTGATATGCTGACGATCTTTGGCGATACTCAGGTCGACGGGATTAATTTTTCTGCTAAAGAAGACAAAAGGTGTGACTGTGCTGAAGCGATCTATACTTTGTTTGATATTGTTGATCGACCGGTCAATTATTTTAAGGAAAACAGAAAAGGAATCTTGGGAGATTTGATGTACGCTCTTTTTTATAAAGCAATTGGTTATTCACCTTCAAAGTACTGGGGAACTTTAATGCAGACGATGTATAAGAACTTGCAAGAGAAACACATTCTTCTTTACTTTGCTGATCCAGAGACGCAAAAGGCAGTTGAACAGATTAACTTCGCCGGAAGAATAAAAGACTATTCAGGCGACTATCTTCATATCAATAATGTCAACTTTGCCGGAGCCAAGGCAAATCTATTTATCAGTGAAGAGGTTAATTCTGTTACGAAAGGGAAAAGTCGAGAAGTGACGGTTAATTTTAGAAATCCTTATCCTCATTCAGACTGTAATCTCGAACGGGGTGGATTGTGTCTGAATGCCACTTTAAGAAACTGGATTAGAGTCTATGTACCAAAGGGATCAATATTAGTCAGTTTTCAGGGTTCGGAGAAAAAAGTCCAAACTTATGATGACTTAGGAAAGACTGTCTTTGAAGGATATCTCGAAGTGCCGACGCAAGGAAAGGCAACCGTGATCGTAAAATACACTTTGCCGGAAGGCGTTTCTACTAACTCGCTTCTTATCCAGAAACAGCCGGGAGTCGAGAATCAAAAATGGATAGTTGAAGTCAACGGTAAAAAAGTTTTTGACGGTATTTTGGAAACAGATAAAGAGATTAGGGTAAAATAAGATAATGACAAGGAGTCTTAAAACCGAAGCAGTTGTGCTGAAGAAAAAGTCGCTTTTGAATAAGGACTTACTGGTTTTTTTGTTTAGTAAAGAGCAGGGGAAGGTGGTGGTGGTCGCTAAGGGTGTTAAAAAGATAACCAGTCGGCGCAGTCCCCATCTAGAAACCGGAAACTTGATTACGGTCTTACTTCATAAAAAAGCTGACCATCAATATCTTCAAGAAACAGAGTTAATTAGCGGTTTTTCCGAACTAAAAAAAGATCCGGAAAAAGTCGGCAGGCTTTACCAGTTTTTCTTTGTTTTAGAGCGCTTATTACCTGAGAATCAAAAAGAGGATGTCGTTTACAATCTTACTAAGTCATTTTTAGTCAAACTATCCAGAGCAGGGGATATTATGACACTTTATTTAAATAAGGTGCTTAAAGCTTTAGGATACACAAAAAAAGACCACGATTTTGTCGAGCTGACTGTAATTATCTCCGAATTAATTAATGAAAAACTGCCCGCTTCTTTTGTATAATGAAAGATATGGACAAAATTGTTGCTTTATGTAAAAGACGGGGATTTATCTATCCTTCAAGTGAGATTTATGGAGGAATTACCGGGTTTTGGGACTATGGACCACTGGGTGTTGAGATGAAAAATAATATTAAAAAAGAGTGGTGGCAGTATATGGTTTATGACAGGGAGAATATCGTTGGCGTCGACGCGGCAATAATAATGAATCCAAGAGTTTGGGAGAAATCTGGCCATGTCAAAGCATTCTCAGATCCGTTAGTAGAATGTAAACTGTGTCACCAGCGTTTTCGAGCTGATAAATCAGAAGAAATAAAAGATCACGGGAAGACTAAGCACCCTGGACTGATTGCTGATTGGACAAAACCTCGACAGTTTAACCTGCTTGTTAAAACAGAATTAGGAATAGTTGACAAACAAGAAGCTTATCTTCGCGGAGAAATAACCCAAGGAGTTTTTGTCAATTTTAAAAATGTTGTTGATTCAACACGTATAAAACCCCCTTTTGGTATTGCCCAGATAGGAAAGGCGTTCAGAAACGAGATCACACCGGGAAACTTTACCTACCGGTCGCGCGAATTCGAACAGATGGAGTTGGAGTTTTTCATTAAGCCTGAGGAAAAAGAGGGAGAGAAACAATTTTCTTATTGGAAAGATGAAAGAATGAGATGGTATAAATCTCTTGGGATAAAATCAGAACATCTAAGACTTAGAGATCACGAAACTAAAGAGAGAGCCCATTACGCCCGTTTTGCGACTGATATTGAATACAAAGCACCATTTGGTTGGAGCGAATTTGAGGGGATCCACCATCGGAGCGACTACGATTTAAAGAATCATAATCTAAAATACAAAGACCCAGAGACAGGAGAAGAATATATTCCTTGGGTAATTGAGACTTCGGGAGGAGTTGACCGGGCAATGCTATTTTTCTTAATCGACGCTTACCACGAAGAAAAAGACAGAATTGTTTTAAAACTTCATCCAAAATTGGCCCCAGTTAAAGCAGCGGTTTTCCCATTGGTTCGAAATAAAGAGAAGATTGTTAATAAAGCCAAAGAAATCTATAGAAATTTAAAAAAGAATTTTATCAGCCAGTGGGATGATCGAGGCAATATTGGGAAACGGTACTTTGCCCAGGATGAGGTCGGGACACCGTACTGTGTTACAATAGATTATCAGACGCTGGAGGATGATTCGGTTACGGTTCGAGACAGAGATAGCATGAAACAAGAAAGAGTGAGTATTGGAAAATTAGAAAGTTATATTAAAGAAAAATTAAAAGTTTAAGGCTATATGAAACCAGAATATAAAAAATATCTTATTATCGGAGGAGTGGCGATTTTGTTAATAGTTATTAGTTATTGGTTATTGGGAAGAAAAAATATTAGCAAAAATAATCAGCAAGAGATTTCACCAACCGAAATTATTCTTCCTACTATTAATAGTTCAGTTAAGGTTGATTTACAGTCAACTTCTAGTGGCAAAGATGTCACATTAACAATTAGTAGTATTCCTTCAGGAACTAACTCAGTTGACTATGAACTTTCTTATCAAACTGCTCAACAAGGCATCCAGGGTGTGATCGGCACGATTGATGTCTCCAATAAAAGCGATTACGAGAAAAAAATTACTTTAGGAACCTGTTCGTCAGGCACCTGTGTTTATCATCAGGTAGTAGGTAAAATAAAGTTAACCTTGAAATTTAGCGGTGATTATGGTGAAAAGTTATTTGAAAAAGAGTATGAGTTATAAAGGAGGTGCAACGTTATTATGCCCATTATCAAATCAGCCAAAAAAAAATTAAGACAGGATAAAAAAAGGAGCAAACGAAACTTTTTATCCATTAAAGCTTATAAAGAAACTTTAAGGACGATTAAAAAAGGGGGAAAGGATATCAAAGGATTAATCAGTCGATTTTATTCTCAGATCGATAAAGCAGCTAAGAATAATGTCATTCATAAGAATAAAGCAAGGAGATTAAAATCAGAAGTCAGCAAATTGATTAACAAAAATAAAAAATGAGATATAAAATTAATCTTCTTTCCCAAAAAGAAACTCCTTTAACGGAGAAGATTGTTTTTTTTGCCTTAAACTATTTAAGATACATTATTGTTATTACTCAATTAGTGGTAATCGCGGTTTTTTTCTATCGTTTCCAGATTGACCAAAAAATAATCGATCTTAAAGAGTCAGTCGATCAAAAAAAAGAAATTATTCAGATTGTTTTGCCACTTCTAAATCAGGCAAGTACCATCGACAAAAAAACTTCGGCAGTCGAAGATATTATTACTAAGCAACAGACCTTTCAAGAGATGATTAAATATTTATTATCTATTTTTCCTAACGCCATTACCTTAACTGATTTTGAAGCGACTCTTGACAATCTAAAACTAACTGGAGTATCCACTGACTCTCGTCAACTTCAGTCTTTTTATTTTCTTTTAAAAAAAGACAATAAGTTTAAGGAAGTCAAACTGACGAGTATTAAAAAGACAGAAGTTGGTTATAGTTTCCAAATAAATCTCAATGGATTTCACAAAGATAAATAAAACAATTTTTTCTAAAAAGGTCAAGGACTACACTTTTGTTATCTTATTCCTGTTGATATTCTCTATTTTTATTTTCTTCGCGATTAGACCTTCGTTAACGACGGCTTTTTCTTTAAAAAAAGAGGAATTCGATTTAGAAAAAGTTGACTCGCTCTATGAGAAAAAAATTACTAATATTAGTTTGATTCAGTCTCAGATTGAAGAAAATCGCGATGACTTATTTCTTTTGGATGAGGCGATGTCTCATTATCCTAAGGTTAATAAAATCGTTGAAGATGTTAAGATGGCGGCTGACAAAAACAACCTGTTTATTAAAAACGCCAAAATTGCTGATGTTAATCTCTTTAAAAAACAAGATAATCTTGACAAAGTTCAGTTAATGATAGAAGGCAGAGCTTCTTTCGACGATATGATGAATTTTATTAGCGATATTTTTAATCAAAGGAGAATTAAGACAGTGGATAGGTTGACTATAAGACGCGATAAAGAAGCGACCGGCGATGCTAATCTTAAAGTAGTATTAACTATTGAAGGTTACTATTTATGAACAAAAAAGAATTGTTACTACTATCCATTGGGATTTTTTTAACAGTTTTAGCATGGTTAGTCGCCGATGTTTATCATGCTGCCTCTGAAGAAAAAATAAAATCAAAGATAGAAATACCAATAATAAAGAACTATCAAATTAATAAAAACATTCTGGAAAATTTAAAGTTAAAAAGTTACTAAAATGATCTATTCCCAACTTTATTTTAAAGAAAAAAATAAGATTCCGAGCTTGCTTGGAGTATTATTGATTTTATTAATTGTGGTTTTCTTTGCCGAATTATTTACTAAAACTGCCACTCCTCGTTACTCCCGCGCTTCACAAAACACATTAATCAGGCTTGAAATCGTTAATTTAACTTCGACGCAGGCGACTATTTATTGGCAGACGGTTAACAAAGTAAAAGGTTATCTTTTTTACGGCGAAGGAACAAATGATCAAAAAATGATCCTTGATGCCAGAGATGTTGATACGGCAGAAAAAGGTAGCTATTATAATCATTTTAGTATTCTAAAGGAGTTAAAAGCAGGTAAAGAATATTATTTAAAACCAGTCATCGAAAAGGAAGATGGCGGTTCAAAGAAGACACAAATTGTTACTAAACCTGATGGGACCTCTTTTTCTTTTAAAACTCCGGTGAGTAATCAGATAGAAAATCCTTTAGCGATCACTTCAGGGGCAGTCCAACAGCCAAATCTTCAGCCAGCTGAGGGAGCAATGGTTATTTTAACTGTTAAAGACTGTTTTCCCTTATTTTATTTAACTGGCAGTAAAGGTGATTGGCTGATTCCTCTAAACAATTTTTATGACAAAAATAATTTGGAGCAAAAGAGTTTAACTATTAATGAACCAGTAAAGATAGAAATTATTAATGAAAACAATAAAAAAATCAACATTGATGGTACTTTAAAGACGGTATCGCCGCTACCGCAAACAGTCATTCTAGGCAATGACTATAAATTCTTAGGAGAAGAGAAAGTTTTAGGAACAACTACTAGTAACCTTAGTCAGCAAAATAAAGTAGCGATTATTTATCCTGACGAAGACGGAAAGATTATTTCCGGAAGAGTTCCTCTTATTAAAGGAACGGCTTTTCCGAAAAAAGAGATAGAGGTGATGATTAAAGCAAAGAAGACTTTGACGGCGAAGATATTTTCTTCATCTGACGGTAGCTGGAGCTATCTGCCTCCTGAGGATTTAGAGATTGGCCAACAGCTATTGACTATTGAGACCACTGATGACAACAATGAAGAGGTCACCTTGCAAAGAAAATTTGTTATTGCTGGTAATCAGGCGATTGAAGGAAAGGTGTTAGGAGTGGCCAGCGGCGCGCCGACTCTAGTCTTGCCTTCACCAACGTTGATCGCCTCTTATCCGACGTTGACTTTGATTCCAACCAACACTCCTCCTGTTTCAGGAGGAAGTATTTTTTCTTCGGTAGCAATGGGTTTTTCCTTAATATTAACTGGATTAGGAATTTTTCTTGTTTTTTAAGACATTTATTCTATACAATTAACTTATGGACTTATTTTCAATTTTAAGTTATCTTAATAAATTAAGCCTGTTGGCTTTTATTGTTACCTTATTTGCCCTGGGTTATCAACTTTATCTTCTCAAAAAAGAAAATAAAGTAAAAAAAGCTGATCCTCATATTCCAAAATTTCGAGAAGAGATGACGACGGAAATACCAAACTATACAGAACTCAATCCGGCTTTGTTTGTCTCCAATAAAAATAAGCAAAATAAGGGGCTTTATCTGGCGATATTTTTTTCCTTTATTCTTATTTTTGCCGTTTTTTTACTGATAATAAAAAAGTCAGCACAAAAACCATCTCCAAACTCAACCCAGCTCATAAATTATGTCACTTCAAGCGGTATTAAAGTCTATAATAATAATTGGGCTGAGTTAAAAGACAGCGAGATTAAGAAATTAAAAGGAGGAGAGAAAATCATTATTGGCATTGAAACCATCAAAAATAGCGATATAGATAAGGCGCGGATAAGAGTTAATCGTAATCAATGGCTGAGTGAGGATATAACGGATAAATTTAATCAGGCAAAAAATGTTTTTTATCGAGACTATATGATTGCCAGTGAAGATTCAGCTTTAAAAATTGAGGCAGAACTGCACTCAAAAACTAATAATTGGTTGTCAGAATAGTTTATGAGTAAGAAAATTTTTTTTGTCATCGGCATTTTCCTAATGGGGATAGCGGTTATCTATCTCTCTTTTAAAATAACTTCTCAGAAAAATGAGACGTCACAAGTTTCCGTTAAGGTCAAAGCTCAGGGTAAAACTTATTCTAAGTATATTACTCTTATTTCTCCTACCCCCACCTTGACTAACTATCCAACACCGACAGAGATAATAATCGCTAAAGCAACCTCGACTCCAGAAGCCTCTCCTAGTTCTTCTTTAATTTCGCAACCGACTACCTCAGCCACATCGACTAAAGCGACTCAGCTTCCCACCTCAGGAGCGGTTGAATGGAGTTTGGCTTTTTTTACCGTTTCTTTCTTATTGATTATTGCTGCTTTTGTTTTTTAAACTGTCGCAGTTTGGCAGGTCTTTTAGATTACAGTCAATATATTGGTGAATTAACGAGTAAGTTTTATCGGTTGGGACAAGAACCCAAAGACCATCATACTGTTCAGAATTCAAAGGAGGATTGGTAAAAAATTCTTCGCTAAGGACGATTTTATCCTGCTTAAAACCACCTTTTAAGATGATATTTTTTGCGATGATGGCGGCCTGCTGATTGGTCAGGTTTCGTTTAATTAGTTTATCGGCAATAGCATATATTTGTTGATAAGTTTTTAAATTGGGTTTTTTAATCATAGCGATCAGTTTATTTTTGGCCGCTTCGATTACCTTTTGTTGTCGTTTTTCGCGGGCAAAATCGGTGCCCTCACTGCCTTCGGCGTTTCTCGATCTGACGAATTTTAAGGCGGTTGCTCCGTCCATATGAGTTACTCCTTTGCTAAAAGAAATGGTTTCGTAGCGGCATTTATATTCTTTATCGCCTCCGCAGTCGTCGTTTTCTTTTCCGGCAATCGGGAATTTTTTGTCGACAAAAGAGTTTTCCACGTTGACGTCAATTCCTCCCAAAAAATCAACTAGTTCCTTGAACTGGCCAAAATCGACAACCGCCGCATATTGGATAGGAAGACCGACTATAGAACTTATTTCTGCTTTTGCCAAGATAAAGCCGCCACCTTTCTTTTTTGCTTCGCCATAAGCATAGGCAGAGTTAATTTTGTCTTGAAGAGTTTCACTCCAGATGTCACGAGGGATAGAGACGGTCGTTAATCTGTTAGTTTTAAGATTATAGTTAGCAACAAGGATTGAATCGGAAAGATTCGGGCCTTCATGATTGGCTCCAGAAATACCGAGTAAGAGAATATTCACCTGATTGTCGTAGGTTTTTAGGGAGTCTTTTGAGAAAAGAGCCTTGACAATTGAGACGTTAAGGGTTTTGTTAATAAAGGAAAGATATGGTTGGATGATTAATATAATTAAGATTACAAAGCCAACCGCGATAATTTGAAATTTGAAATTTGAAATTTTCAATGAATATTAAATGTTTTAAAATTAAATAATTGAAAATTTTTTCTTTGTTCTATAATTATACTTTATGTTAACTGATAGTATTCTGAATAATTTAAATAGTCGACAGAGAGAAGCGGCTGATTACTTCAAAGGCGCTTCGATTATCTTGGCCGGCGCTGGCAGTGGCAAAACCCGCGTTTTAATCGCGAAAGTGATTAATTTAATAAAAAATCATCATGTCAATCCTAAATCAATTTTAATGATCACCTTTACTAATAAGGCGGCCAGCGAGATGAAGACAAGGATTGGAACTAGTTACTCTTTGGGTTATGTTGGGACATTCCATTCTTTTTGCAGCCGCGTTTTAAGAGTTGACGGCCAGTTTATTGGCTTAAAAAGAAATTTTTTAATCTATGATGAAAATGACCAGATTGGCGTCATTAAATCAGTTTTGAAAAAAATCCAGTTGAATAAAAAATACACTGCCTCTTATTTTCTTAATCGAATTTCTGCGGCCAAAAATCAGTTGATTGAGCCTAAACATTATCTGGAAGTTTTTTCCGACTATGCTTCAGCTGATACGAGCCTGGTTTATCAGGCATATCAAAAGGAGCTAAAGGAAAACAATGCTTTGGATTTTGATGATCTAATTAATCTGACAATTAAGCTGTTTCAAAAAAACAGACAAATTCTTGAAAAGTATCAGGACAGATTTCGTTATCTTCTTGTTGACGAATTTCAGGATACAAACTACGTCCAGTATCTGTTGACTAAGTTACTAGGACAAAAATACGGAAATGTCACCGTGGTTGGTGATTTCTCTCAAAGTATCTATTCTTGGCGAGGAGCTGAGATAAGGAATTTGGAGAAGTTCAAAAAAGATTTTCCTCAGACAAAAGTTTTTTATCTAGAAAAAAATTACCGTTCAAGTCAGACGATTCTTGATTTTGCCTACCAGGTAATTTCTAAGAATCAGACTCATCAGATTCTTCGGCTCTACACCGACAAAAAAGGCGGCGAGGAAGTTAGTTATTATGAGGCGTCAACTGAAGAAGAGGAAGGAATTTATATCGCCAACTTAATCAGGGATTTAAAGATGAAATACCGTCTTGAAGAGATCGCTGTCCTTTATCGAATCAATGCCCAATCACGAGCAATTGAAGAAGTGTTCTTACACTATGGTATTCCCTACGTTTTAATCGGCGGAACGAGGTTCTATGAAAGAAAAGAAATTAAGGATGTTTTGAGTTATCTCCGGTTGTTAGTTAACCCCGTTGACAGACTATCTAAAGAAAGGATTATTAAACTAGGTAAGGGTCGCTGGGAAAAGTTTAAGAAATATTATCAAGATAATAAAGAAGTCGTGGTAAATAAAGAAACTAATAAGATAATTGAGGAAGTTTTTCAAGCGACCGATTACTTAAAGATGTATGACCCGGAAGTTGAAGAAGACTATTCACGTCTTGAAAATATCAAAGAGTTGAAATCGGTGGCGGTCGCCTTTCCTAAACTTTCGGAGTTTCTCGAACAGGTAGCCCTAGTTGAGTCGGAGTACTTCGAGGGAGAGAAGAATCCTAAGAATAAAAACGGCGTCAGGTTAATGACTTTACATCAAGCAAAAGGTCTTGAGTTCCCAGTTGTTTTTATAGTTGGCGTCGAGGAGGGGATTCTCCCTCATTCGCGCTCGATGGACAATATCTATTCGCTTGAGGAAGAACGACGATTGTTTTACGTTGGCATTACCCGCGCCAAAGAAAAACTCTACATTACCTATACCCGACAACGGTTTATCTTCGGAAGCCGCAACTACTCAATGAGGTCGAGATTTTTAGAGGAGTAAAAAAAGCTCGATACCGTTTTCTCGCAAATTAAAATTTTTGGAAAAATTTGCTCGAAAAGGTATCGGCGCTTTTTTCTGATATACTATATATTATGTTTAAAGATAAATCAGGGAAATCACTTACTTTAAAAGAAGTCTATGTAAAGTCGATTAATCGACTATACAATATTCTTCTTGAATTTGAGGTCTTTATTCTCCATTTAGTCGGTTACGTTCCTTGTCATTGTTTTCGCCGGTTTTTCTATCGTTTAGCGGGAATTAAAATCGGCAAAGGGTCAACAGTCCATACTAAGGCGAGGTTTTATGACCCGAAAAATATAATAATTGGCGAAGACTCGATTGTTGGTGAAGGGGCGGTTTTGGACGGAAGAGCCAAGCTAACAATCGGTAATCACGTTGACATTGCCAGCGAAGTGATGATCTATAACTCCGAGCACGACATTGAAGATGAGAATTTTATTGCCGAAGATAAACCGGTTGTCATCGAAGACTACGTCTTTGTCGGCCCTCGTTCCATCATTCTTCCCGGCGTCAAAGTAGGAAAAGGGGCGATCATCGCTGCTGCTGCCGTCGTAACCAAGGACGTTCCACCTTTTGCTATCGTCGGCGGCGTCCCGGCCAAAATCATCGGCGAAAGGAAGAATAAAAATCTTCATTACAAACTCGGAAGAGCGAGGTGGTTTAGGTGAACTTATGAGAAGAGGTTTTCCGGAAGAACACCATCAAAATACCTATACAGCCGCAAAAAAAGCCATCTTATACGATCCCAATGATCCCTTTGGCAAAGGTCTAGCTGACCAATTATTTAACGAAAGTCGTAAGATGAAATGGGGAAAATCCTTAGCATCGCCTTACAAGTGCTTTCTCGTGCGTTGAAAAAACATCCAGAACAAGTTGACCAAGCCAGAGAAATCCTAAAATAACCCAATTCATTTTCAACCTCAAAATGTAGACTATAGTCCGTTGACAAAGGTAAAGATTTGTAAGAAAATTGGTTAACTATTGTAATGAATCTACTAAATTTTTTTATCGATGAACTAGGAACGGCGGATAGAAAAGAAAAGTTTTCTACTCATTATATCCTGAGCGGTTGTATGGTTAATGAATATTCTAGAGAGTGGTTAAAGATTCGTTCTGATCAAATTAAATTTAAGTATTGGGGAAAAACTGATATTGTTTTTCATTCCAGAGAGATAGGTCGAAAATCGGGTGTTTTTTCTATATTAAAAGTTACTAGCAATTTTTTGTCCGTTGGCATACCTTCTTTAAGTATCAAGGTTGAAGATATTCAAAATGCACTTACAGAAGTAGCTTTTGTTACTAAGAAAAATTTTGACATTGAAGAACAAATTGCAGATTTATTAGTTTATGGAGCTAAATTAAAGTTAAAGGGTAAAAAAATTGAACAAATGAATGAATATGAGAAAAACATCTACAAAATTATGAATCAAAAGCTATTTAAAATGCATCCGGAGACAGGAGAAAAAAAGAAAAAGTTTTATTCATCAATAAATAGCTTTGAGGTTTTACCTTAAATACGCAAAAAAACTGGTTCGGGGGAACACGCTCCCTTGCCAGTCTTTAGCAAATATATTATAACACAAAACCCTCTTCAATTTGTCAAGTAGAAAAATTGTTTTCATATAAAGGGGAAGAAAAATGATAAAATATAGAGCATGAACGACACTTCTTATAAACTCCCAAAAGAACAACTGAAATCCGATTTTCCTTCAGGTCAAGTGCTTCGCGAAGCAGATAGTCGCATAATCATAGATAGGAAATTACGTGAAGCCGGGTGGAATATTGAAGACAAAAATCAAGTCTCTACAGAAGAATTAACTAAAGATGGTCGATGCGATTATTTATTAAAAGATAGGCGTGGTAGACCGTTGACGGTTATTGAAGCAAAAAGATTTTCTATTGATCCAGAAGCTGGAAAACAACAGGCTTTAGATTATGCTAAAACTATTAACGTTGACTATATTTTCCTTTCAAATGGACAAGATATCTATTTCTGGGACCATAAAAATCGACCAGAACAAAAAGTCACTACTTTTTTTTCACAAAAAGATTTAGAAAAACTTTCAATACTTTACAAAACAAAAAAACCTATTTCAGTTATTCCAATTCCGGACAAAATTTTCTTCAAAGGGGAAAATATCGAGATAAGACCATATCAAAAAGAGGCAATTAGAAAAATCGATCAGGCAATAGAAACAAATAAAAGAAGTATGTTAATGATTATGGCTACAGGAACAGGAAAAACTTTAACTATTGCATTGCAAATAAAAAGGATGTTCGAAGCCGGCATTGTTGAAAGAGTTTTATTTTTAGTTGACAGGATCGAACTAGGAAAGCAGGCGCAAGAAACTTTTAATGATTATTTAAAAGATTATCCTTCTGAACTTCTCTTTGGGGGAAGACAAAAAAGAGAAAGTTCTATTGTTATTGTTACTTTACCAACAATTTATTCTCAACTTAATAGTTTTACCAGCGGATATTTTGATTTGGTTATTTCCGACGAAGCCCACAGATCAATCTATCATGTTTATCAGTCTGTTCTAAATCACTTTGATGCAATTAAAATAGGTTTAACCGCAACTCCGTCAATGTTTATTGATAGAAATACTTATAAATTATTTGATAGTTGGACAGAAACAGAAGAAAAAGGAAATCCAACCTTCAAATATGGAATTAGAGAGGGAATTAAAGAAGGTTACTTGGCCGGTTATGATATTGTTAGGGTCGATACAAAGATTTCCTTAGAAGGTTTATCTTATCAGGATGAAGATTATAATCCAGAAGATTTGGAAAGAAGAATTAATGTTCCGGCGAGAAATGAAAAAATCGCTAAATCATATCGTGAAGAGGAAGAAAAATTAAGTCTGAAAAAACCGAAAAAAGCCATCGTCTTTGCAGTAACCCAAAATCATGCTTCACAACTTACTTACTATCTTAATCAGGTTTATCCGGAATATAAAGGCCGTTTTGCCGAAGTAATTACTTCAAATGTTGTTAATGTTGATCAGGCTATCAAAAGATTCAAGCAAGAACAAATGCCTTTTATAGCAGTTTCTGTCGGTATGCTTGATGCTGGATTCGATGCGCCGGAAGTGGAAAACATTCTTTTTGTTCGTCCGACTAAATCACCAATTTTATATCAACAAATGCGCGGTCGCGGTAGCCGTCTTTGCAAAAAAATCAGCAAAACTTCTTTTAGAATCTATGATTTTATGGGAGTAACTCGTGATTTTAATGACGAAAGTTATAATCCATATTCTGCTTTTATTGAACAAAGAAAAGGAATTCCTTGGGGAACAGAACCGGAAGAACTGACCGAAGAAGAAAAGAAAATTCCAGAAAACATTAAAAAGATTTTTGTTCAGGTTCCGGAAAATGCTCCAGAAAATATTGACTTAGTTGTTAAGCGCGAATATGTCGAAATTGGAGAAGAGGGAGAAAAAGTTGACATCGACGATTATAAAACTCATTGGGAAAAAGAAGCTAGTTATTTATCTGAAAAAAATCCTTTAGTGATAAAAATAAAACAAGGCAAAGACTTGAATAATAATGAAATCGAGACTCTTTATAAAGAGTTAAACAAACCAGAGTTTTATTTTAATGAGACAAATTTGAGAACAGCTTACCGTTATCCTCAAGGTACTTTACCAGAGTTTTTAAAAGATGCGTTACATATTTATAAAGTGCCAACCGAAGAAAATTTATTTAAAAGAAAAATCGAAGATCTGTTCGAATCCTGGTTAATCGAGAAAAATTTTGACAGCGAAAAAGCAAAAATATTAAGAATGTTAAAAAATCAATATTTAGCTAATAAAGAAAAACCCGATCTGTCAATGTTCAATCAACCTTTATTCAACCAATTTGGCGGATTCAATAATATTGTTAGTTTGTTTGGCGAAGATAAAATTCAGGAAGTTTTAAATGAATTAAATAGTAAGATTTTTGTATAACTATGGACGAAAAAGTTTTACAGTTAAAAGAAGAGTTCAAGCAAAAAATTGCTCGTCTTAACGATTATCTTTGGGGTGCTGGGTTGAGAGATCCAATTAGTAGAATTCAACAAATTAGTTTCTTATTTTTTTTAAAAATGTTAGAAGAACAAGACATTTCTTTAGTACGAGAATCAAGATTGACTAAAAGAGTTTACAAATCAATTTATACTGGTAAAAATGAAAAATTTCGTTGGTCTAGTTGGATACATAAAACTGGAGAACCGCTCTTAAAATTCGTTAGAGATGAAATTTTTCCTTTTATGGAAAATATTAGTGATGGAAAGAAAAATATTAAAAAAATGTTTCATGGAGCTAGACTTAGAATTGATGATCCAACCACATTAAAGAATGCTTTAGATTTAATTGATGAAATAGATTTTTCTAGATTGGATTCGGACGTTAAAGGTGATTTATATGAAGATTTGCTTAATTCAATTGAGGCAGCAGGAGAGTTAGGTCAGTTTTTGACACCTCGTCATATCATTCGTTTTATTATCGAAATAGTCAATCCAAAAATCGGTGAAACAGTTTTTGATCCTGCCTGCGGAAGCGGTGGGTTTTTGTTGAGTGCTTACGATTGGATTAAGCTTCAAAATTCTGAGACTTCACAAATAATCAAATATAACGGTTTTAATCGCGGACCGGGAGATAAATTAAGTCAAAAACAATGGCAGTTTTTACAAAATGAAACATTTTTTGGTCAAGATATTGATCCGGAAATGGTTCGTTTGACTTTAATGAATTTTTTTCTTCATGGTCTGGAAGAGTCTGATATTAAAAGAAAAGATACAATCGCTGGCACAGAAGATGAAGAAGATTTAAGAAGATATGAAATTGTTCTGACTAATCCTCCCTTTGCTGGGAAAGTCGATGAGGAGAGAATCAAAAAATCTTTACCGGTAAAATCAACAAAGACACAAGTTTTGTTTTTAGGTTATGTAATTGATGCGTTAAAGCCAAACGGTCGAGCGGGAATAATTCTTCCGGAGGGCACGCTTTTTGGCACAAACAGGGATGATAAAGAAATTAGAAGGTTTCTTTTAGAAAATACATTATTACAAGCGGTTATTTCAATGCCGGCCGGAGTTTTTCATTATGCCGGAGTGAAAACATCGGTTTTGATCTTTAAAAAGAAGATTAATCCAAAACTTGACGCAGATGAAAAGATTTGGTTTTTTGACATGAAAGGGGATGGTTCATCTTTATCAAAAGCCCATAAATTCGGAGCTCAATATAAAAACGATATTCCGAAATTGGTTGAGCTGTGGAATAAAGATCGAAAAGAAGAAAAAGGTTTTTCCTGGTATACGAAAGTTAAAGATATTATTGAAAACGAATATATTCTCACCGCTAACGCTTATAAACCATTGACAGAAAAAGATAATATCAAACATCGTGATCCGAAAGAAATTCTTAAAGAGTTGGACAACTTGGATTTGGAAATCGAGAAGCAAAAAAAGAAAGTAAAAGATTTATTAAAAGCTTAAAGTAAATTGATTGATATAACCTGTATAGATAAAAACTCCGTGACGCAAAATATCTCTTCCTATCAGTCCTTGTATATGTTGATTTTTTAGAGGTGCCCCGATCACTATTGCGTTAACTGTAACATTGTTTGGTAACAATAGTCTTACAGAGTATCTATTGCATAGAACGTCATTAGATGAAGGTGTATTGATACGAACGACACCAACTGGTTCAAGTTTCAAAGATTTTATTACCTCCTCTTTAATTACTGTTCCTGTAGCCCCTGTATCAATCATTGCTTGAATTTCTGGTAATTGAGGAGGGGACTTAACAGCTTTTGAATCTTTTAAAACTTGGGGGATATCTATTTTAACTTGCAATACTGGACCACTTTGTTGAAGATTCGGAAATTGAGAAGTAAGTGATGACATACTTTTAAACGTTAATTAAATTCGATAAGAAATTATAGTTTGGATCTGTCTCTAATATTTGTTTGACCAGAAAGGGAGTATTTTTAAACTTAACATATCCTTGGTTAATAGCATCTTCTTCTGTTTCAAATATTCCGATTACTTTTTCTTTTTTAATTAATACAAATTTACCTTTTGATCTTGACAATAATTCAGATTTTTTATTCTCGAATGTTTTTAATTCCTGCTGTAATGGTGTCATAGTTTTATTATAACTTATATTTGTGTCATTACCAAAGTTTACCAGATTTATTAATTGAACCATTTTCTCCTTACCTAATTTTTCTCCCCTGACTGTTTTGTAAATAAATGGAAACATTTTGTAGTAATCTTTTTCATCTAATAAATCCTTTGGGATTCTTCCTTTTGCGGTATGAGCTAAATCGAAAAAAGTTACCCATTCCGGTGTTTCTTTTTTTATTTGAAGGGCTATTGCATAACCTGCCAGTTTTTCCTCATCGACAGAAGGCGGAATAATATCTCTTTCAAGTCTGCTGACATTGCCGGGATCAAGCTGAAAGGTTTTGCAAAATGATCGCAAAGTATAGCCTAAAGCAATTCTTCTCTGCCTAAAAAACTCACCGAAAGTCATGGTTTGTATGTAGGCTTGACTTTTTTTCATACTGTTGTATTATTATTACAACACCTTGTACAGTGTTTGTCAAGGGGTATTTGAGAGAAGGTGATGAATATGAATTTCAAATGTAAATATTGCGGATATCTTGGATTAAGAAAAGATTTTGAATTGGATCACGTAATTCCTATTTCAAGATCGCTAATACAAAATATTGTAAATCCGCTCATGGATTTAATTTGTTCTGGCTGCAATAGGCAGAAAGGGAAAATGACTTCTCGAGAGTATATTTTATGGAGATTATTACATCCATATGAGAAAAACTTTGGTCCACTAAAATGATATATAAAATAAAAACCAATTGGCCAATAAAAAAATTAGATGAAATTAAAGAAAAAATGACTTATATATGGAGAAAAGAATATTTATGGTTTTTTGGCGGAATTGCTTTTATTGGTTCTCTATTGTTGATAATTTTTAAAGTAAAATTTAATGATTTTCTTGTTTATAACACCTTAATTGTAATCTTTTGGTACTCTCGTGAAACTATGGATTTAAAAAGAATTTCTAATAAACAAATTGAATACTTAAGAAAAGAGCATAAAACAAATTTAAGACCGTACCTTAGGTTACAAAAAGGCGGAGGAAAAGGTCTAATTTTAGTCAACGAGGGAAAAGGAGTTGCAGTAAATCTAAGGCCAATTTATAAAGATAATAGAACAACAAAAGAACTCTTAAAAATTCCAGCGATGGCCGCTTCACCCAATAGCTTCACAGAAAGTTTTATTCCTTCTGGATTTGATTTGGAATTAGATCCAAGTGTAGCCAAGTTTACTATACAAGTAGCGTATAATGATATTGAGAAACGAAACTACTTAGCTATCTTTAAAAGTAACATTCTTTTTAATGATGGTTTTGAGATTATTGGTCAAGAAGAAGTATGAAAACTAACTGGCCGGTGAAAAAATTGGGAGAATTATCAAAAATAGCTACCGGAAAATTAGATGCTAATAAAGCAGAAAAAAATGGAAAATTCCCTTTTTATACGTGTTCTGATGAGGTTCTAAAAATTAATCAATCAGCTTTTGATGGCGAAAGTATTCTGGTTGCAGGAAATGGCGATTTTTGGGTTAAATATCACAACAATGGTCAATTTAACGCATATCAAAGAACTTACGTTATTCAAAATAAATCAAAAGAAGCTTTAACCAAATATCTCTTTTATGTAGTTAATACCAAAACGCAGGATTTTAAACGAATGGCTCAAGGAGGAATAATTAAATTTCTTCATCTAGGTCAATTATTAAATTTGCATATTTTTTTACCTGATTTAAAAATTCAACAAAAAATCGTTGAGCGATTGGAAGCGATCAGAAAAATGCAGGAGTTGGATGGAAAAGAAATAAAAAGGATAGAAGAATTATTTATTTCTGTTTCTAATAAAGAATTCAAAACAAAAAAAGGATGGGCGCAATATAAACTAGGAGAAATATTAAGTTTTGAATATGGAGAAAGTTTACCTGAAAGAAAAAGAATTAACGGGCTAATTCCTGTATTTGGATCAAATGGTAAAGTTGGGATACATAATAAAAAATTAGTAAATGGGCCAGGAATAATAATAGGTAGAAAAGGCAGTATTGGTAAGGTAACATGGTCAGATAATAATTATTGGCCAATTGATACAACATATTTTATTAAGCTCATAAAAAACTATAATCTTAAATTTATTTTTTATTTATTAAACAGATTAAATTTAAATAATTTAAATAAAGCAAGCGGCGTTCCGGGATTAAATCGAAATGATGTTTATAGAATAAAGATATTTTTACCATCATTACAAGAGCAGCAAAAGATTGTTGAAAAGCTGGAGGCGGTGCAGGAGTATAAGAAAAAACTTTTTAATCAAAAACAACTTCTTAAAGAACTTTTTGATTCGGTGTTAGATAAATGTATGAAGGGAGAGATGGATAATTAACTATGTTCATCAAAGTCAAAGTTTTTACAGAGGAGAAGGAAGAAGGAATTATTAAAAAGTCAGAGGATAGTTATGTGGTGAGGGTGAGGGCGAAGGCGAAGAGGGGAGAGGCGAATGGGAGGGTGAGGGAGATTTTGGCGGGGTATTTTGGAGTGGGGGAGGGAAAGGTGAGATTAATTAAAGGCGGAAAAAGGCTAAACAAAATATTTGAAATACTCGCTCATCTCTGGAAATTTTGATAATCTTGTTTTATATTGTTCTTTTGATAAAATAGGACATTATTAAAAATTGTATTAGGATCACTCAAAGTATGAGGACAGAGGCATCTGTTTCTATTCCTACACCAAATAAAATAGTACGAGTTAAAAAAGACAGTCAATTTTTAATTTATTGTTCAACATGTCGTACGTCATTAATGGAGAGCGTCACTTACCCAGACAGAGGAGTTTTAGGGATAGTTGCAAGACAAGCTATTTATAGTCATCAAGCGGCTTATTCTAGACCTCAAGATATAGAAGTGATTAATCTTCGAAATGGAAGTACAACTGGTTCTGATTTTCAGAGAAAACAGTAACCCAACTTGGATGTTTGAGAGAGGGTCAGAGTTAATAGCCAACCCCGGGGGCTTGGGAGGGCGAGGATTTCCATTCTTTTCTAACCGAGTCGGTTAGAAAGAGGGTGGTACAACGCTATAGAGAAACGTAAATTTTGAAAATTTGACTACTTTTTTCTCCTTCACTTGTCTCTCAGCCTGAAGAAGTAAGCGAGTACACCTCCGAGGTGTACTTTTTTTATTACAATTAATCATGCTCATCAAAGTCAAAGTCTTTCCGGAAACAAAGGAGGAAGAAATCGTTAAAAAGTCAGAGGATTCTTATGTGGTTAAGGTAAAGGAAAGGGCGGAGAGGGGAAGAGCGAATGGGAGGGTGAGGGAGATTTTGGCGGAGTATTTTGGAGTTATTGATGGAAAGATAAGATTGATCAGAGGCGGAAAAAGGGCGAACAAGATTTTCGAAATACTATAATTAATTATAGTGTCATGACCTCGTAGGTCGAGGATATTGAAAATTTGACTTCTTTTTGTTTTTCTGCGACAGATTTAAAAGAGATTGGTATAATAAGGCGATGTTACAAAGAGAAGCGCTAAGTTCTTTACCAGTACAGACACAATTAAGGGTTCTTAGGCAAGAAGAGAAAAGATTATCACACCAATTAAGAAACTTTGTTGGATCAAATGGTTTTGGCGAATTATTCAGGAGATTATCATCTATTAGAGACCAAATACAAATTATTCAAGATTCTATTCCTTCAGCTAGACCTTCGCCGTTAACTTGCAATAATATGGCTGCTGATCCTCAAGGCCGTCGTTCTTGCCACAAACAGCGGCTAAGTCCAAGAAGGGTAAGACTCAAGATTTAACCAACCTCGAAGGTTTGGGCGATTTCCATTCTTTTCTAACCGAGTCGGTTAGAAAGAGGGTGGCATACAAAAAAGATGGTTGAGATTTAGTTTAATATAGTAATTAATTTGATATAATAAAACTACTTAATAATGCCTAACCAGACGATTGGTTACTTTATTAACTTCATTAGCAAATCCCATAGGTTAAAACCTAAAGAGGCAGATATTTTGGTGAGAAGGCTAAAAAGAAAAAAACTAAAGACTATCGGCAGAAGATATAAGGTCTCCTACGAAAGAATCAGACAGATTGAAAAAATTTCCCTAAATAAGCTTAGTGCCAAAACATATCAAGAAAATCTTTTTAATAACTAGAGATTAGTCGGCAGTGCCAACGAGATAGACTGCCTGCCAGGGGCGGTAGGAAGAGTAAAACTTCTGGTCGATGATTAGTTTGTTTTCTTTATAGACTTTATAGACAAAAGAGGCTTTCCCTCCCCAGGCAGGAAAGTCAACCTGTTTAACCACACCTTTTTTTAAAGTCGGATCATCTTGATAGATAGCTGAGGGAGGTGAAGAAACATCCCATAAATAAACATCGGAGATTTCGATACGACGATTATCCTTTTTTCCATAAAGTTTAAAAAAAAGAAGGTTATTGTTCTTGTCAATTTCTGTTTGGATAAGTATGTAGTTACTCGTATCGTTTTTAATTTTCAAGTCGACCGATGGTGCATAGACGGTGGCATCAAAACCAGGCTGCGAGTCGTTTTCATAGTAAGAGACGCGGTAGGCATGGGCCTGGCGTTCAACAATGGGAAGTCCGGCGTTTAAAGCCGCCCGAAAAAGAGTCGTTGACACCTGACAGACGCCGCCGCCATCACCGAGGACGGTTTTACCTTCCTTAATAATATAGGCTGGTTGATAACCAGTTAGAGAAGAAATATCTCCAACAGTTTCATTAAAGGAAAAGACTCGGTTAGGTGGAATGAGAACGCCGTTAAACTTAGAACTAGCAAGAATAATATTTTCAATTCTTGCCGGAATAGAATGAGAAAAATTTGATTTACCAACTGCCAATTCTTCTTCAATGCCGTAACTGTTTATCTGAGACAAAGTTATCTCTGGTTGAATAACGGTCGAGTTAATGACAGTAGTTTTATCAGTTGGCTGTTTTTTAAACTCTTGGATAGTTTGGTTAAAATTATTGAGAAACTCGTCTGAGTTAATTTTTAATCCGAGTACTTCCTTATGAAAACTGATCACTTTTCCATTTTCAAACTTAAAAAGAGCGTTTTTTGCCGGTTGATTATATCTTTCTTCGCTCGCGTTTACAAAATCTTTAACCGCCGCTTTATCATAGTCAATTTCGCTATCAAAATAGTATTTTTGCCAGCCAAAAAGAGAATTGATTATTTGAAGATAACCAGAGATCTTGTTAGAACTTCTACCCACAAGATAAGCTCTCTCCGCTGCTGTTTCGCCGTCGTACTTTAAACCGAGAGTTTGGCCGGAAAAGGTAGCAACCGTTTCTTGACCAAAAAGGACAGTAATATTTTTGTTTTTTAAATTAACAGTTTTTTTGGAAAAATAATCAATAATATTTTGACGAGAGTTACCGCCGACTGGCTGATTATCTATATAGACACCAGGATAGATTTTACCTGAATATGACTGTTGATAATGACTAATCATTTTAATAATGAAGATACAGATAAAAACCAAGAGAGCTCCTAGACTAAAAAAAAATATGTCTATACGAATTTTTTTTGACAATTTTGTTATCATTAATACTATGGATGATAATAATGAAAATCTGGAGAAAAATCAATTAGTTGAGACTCCACCTGAAGTAGAGGAGGTACCGGAAGAGGTGATGACAGCTGAACCAGTTGCCGAGTCCCCAGGAGACCTTCCTCCGCCGGTCTATCGAGAAAATAAAACTCAGTATTTGATAATTGGAGTTGGGGCGGTGATTTTTTTAGTAATTTTTGTCTTGATAATAAAAGCAGTTTTCGGCGGTAAAGGAGCGAAAAAACAGGTTAATCTGACCTATTGGGGTCTCTGGGAAGATAAAGAAGTCGTTCAACCTTTAATCGAGCTCTATCAGCAAAAAAATCCCAATATTAAAATCAGCTATGAAAAAATGAGCCCAGAAAACTATCGGGAAAAATTGGTTGTTCGCAGCAAGTCCGGCCAGGGTCCTGACATCTTCCGTTTTCACAACACCTGGCTGCCTGAGATAAAAGAGGTTGTGGCGCCTCTGCCCCAGTCAATTATGGCCAAGAGCGAGTTTGAAAAGACCTTCTATCCAGTCCAGCAAAAAGATTTAAAGGTCGACAACTATTACTATGGTCTTCCTTTAGAGATTGATGGTCTAGTCTTGGTTTATAATAAAAATCTTTTTAGTAAAGCTGGTATTGCCGCCGCTCCAACTACCTGGGATGATATTACCGATATGGTGCCCAAGTTAACGGTTAAAGACAGGCAGGGGCAGTTGATTACCTCGGGGATTGCTCTTGGGACATCGTCAAATATTGAGGATTTTTCTGATATTTTTGGCTTGTTGCTGGTGCAAAACGGCGGTTCAATCACGAAACTAAACTCTGAAGAAGCCGCTGGTGCTTTAGAAATCTACCGTAAATTTGCCGAAGATCCTCAAGGCTATTGGTCAGATGCAATGCCCAACTCGACGACTGCCTTTATTCAAGAAAAAGTGGCGATGATTATTGTTCCTTCCTGGGAAATCCTAACCATTAAAGCGGCCAATCCTGATTTGACGATAAAGGTTTTACCAGTGCCGGCAGTCCCTGGTGGTTCGTCTTCCTCTATTGCTAATTATTGGGTTGAAGGAGTCTCCCGTTTTAGCAAAAACCAGATTGAAGCCTGGAAGTTTTTAAGATTTTTAACAGAAAAGGAAAACCTTACCAAACTCTATGAGATGGAAACCAAGTTTCGTCCTTTTGGCGAGCCATATTCTCGAGTCGATTTAGCCTCTCTTCTTATTCAAAATGATTATATTGGCGCCGTTATCAAACAAGCTAATAGTTATGTCTCTCTTCCTTTAATCTCAAGAACCTATGATAATGGATTGAATGATGAGATAATTAAATATCTTGAAAATGCCATCAATAGCACAGCTCAGGGAGTTTCTTATAGTGAGGCATTAAAGACGGCTAGCCAAGGACTAAACCAGGTATTTACTAAATATAGCATTAGTCAATAACAAACTTATGTTTTCCTTTTTAAAAACTAAAAAAAAGAGTCAGGAAAACTATCTAGGACTTTTTCTTAAAGAAGAACAAGGGATTTTAATGGTGATTGAGAGTGTTAACGGAGAGATGATAATCAGGGAAAAAGAAAATTTTAGTTATTCCAATGGTTGGGAAAATCTTAGTGAAGATATTGATGAAGTCCTCTTTCGCTTAGAAAAGAAGACAGGTAGCCAAATCTCAAAGACGATTTTTTTTCTCTATTCTCATCTAGTTGACGAAAAAGTAGCTGATATAAAAAAACCTTATTTACAGAAAATTAAGGAGTTTTCTAAGAATCTTGAGCTTGAGCCTGTAGGTTACATTGAGTGTTATGAAGCGGTTCTAGCTTATTTAGAAGAAAAAGAAGAGGTGCCATTAACCGCTCTGATTTTAGAGATAGACAGAAACGAACTAACCCTTTTTATCTATAAAGGAGGAAAACTTTCCAGTAAAAAAAACATTGTTAGAACAGACAACCTGATTGACGATCTGACCAAAGCCCTTGAAGACTATAAAGGCAAACAGATGTTGCCGGCAAGAATAGTTCTTTACAACTCAAAAGACCTCGACCAAGAAGCAACAAAGATTATCTCTCATCGTTGGGGAGAGGAATATTTTGTTCAAATTCCCCGCCTGAACATCATCAACGAAGAAGAGATTACCAGCGCCTTAATTAAGATATTTAACGAACAAATCGTTGATAAGACAGTCGAAGAAAATCAAAAGGTGATGGGATTTGTGATTAATGAGGAAGTTCAGGGAAAAGAAGCCGTTGCCAAAATAAAATTTCATCTTCCTCATTCTTCTTCTTGGACGGTGATTATCGGAGCGTTAATCATCATTTCCGGTCTTTTTTTAAACGAATATTTTTTTCATCAGGCTGATCTCTTAATCTACCTTCCTTCATATTCCCAAAAAAAAGATTTAGTTTTAGATGTTCCTTTTAAAGTGGCTACGGAAACGGCTCAGTTTTCCGAATCGATAGCGACGACCGGAGAAAGAAATATTGGTAACCCAGCTAAAGGCGAAGTGACAGTCCACAACTTCGATGACAAAGAAAAAACTTTTGCTAAAGGAACAGTTTTAACAGCCAACAATATCGAGTTTACTTTAGACTTAGATGTTAAAGTGGCGGCCTCGACTTTGGCGACTGATGGCTCGGCTAAACTACCAGGTAAAAACAAAGTTTCAATTACTGCCTCCAATATCGGTCCTGAAGGTAACCTTGATAAAGGACAGAGATTTAAGATTGACGATCTGGCGACGTCAAGTTTTTTCGCTATCAATGAAACTGTTTTAACCGGTGGCTCAAAAAAACAGGTGAGAACCGTAGCGAAAAAAGACTATGATCAACTGACGAATTTAGTTCTCGACAAGGCAAAAAAACAAGAAAAAAAACCAGCCGAGTTAAACTCCTTTAAAATAGTTGATGATTTTTCTCAAGTTAAACTCTATAAGCCGTCATTTTCTAAAGAAGTCGGAGAAGAGGGAGACAAGCTTAGTTTAAAAACTAATGTTTTAATAACTTTCTACGCCTATGATAAAAAAATTGTTTTAGAAACTATTAGTAAGGAGTTAACTCCGCAGGTGAAGACTGGTTTTAAACTAGAAAAAGAGAACATTAATTACAGCAATAAAAAAGTAGTGATAAAAGGAGAACATTTTGAGATTACTACCTCAGTTAAAGCAAAGATAATCAAAGAGGTTAAAAAAGAGGAGATTATTAAGTCAGTTTTAGGAAAAAACAAAAATAGTCTTTCAAAACTTCTTAAAGAAAAGTTTAGCATTCAAGGTTACGACTTAAAGATTAGTGAACCTTTGCCAGTTATCAAAAACTATTTGCCAATCTTTAACAAAAACATCTTTATTAAATTATCCAGTCTTTAAATGTCTCTTTACACCTATAAGAAGAAAGACAACTCACCGAAAAAAAAAGCCATTAACTATTTCTCTTATCTGGCGCTAATTATTGGCTGTTTTCTTTTGTTTTGGTCGTTTTATCCGATTATTTCTTTTGAGTTATATTCTCGTTTATTTTTGAAAAAAAGTTTAAAAACACCGGTAGCTGATAATGAGGTTAACTCGTCTGTAAAACAAGCAAATTCGGTCTTAGGAGTTTTTAACATTTTTTCTAACAATCTAAGAGACTATACCCAGGCAAGTTTATGGTTTCCTTCAAGGCCGCAGACTGGTTCTTTTTCTGTTAATGTGAAGGAATACTTTCTTTCCATACCAAAATTAAATATTAGTGACGCTAAGGTTGTCGTTGGTGGAGAAGATTTAACTAAAAGCCTGATTCATTATCTGCCTCAGTCGTTGCCGGGCGAGTATGGTAATGTGGTTATCTTTGGTCACTCGACTTTGCCTCAACTTTATAATCAAAAAGACTATAAGACTATCTTTACCTATCTTTCTTCATTGGAAAGAGGTGATGTGATTATTATCAGTTTAGGAGAGGTGAAGTACTATTATGAAGTTTTTTCTACCTCAATTGTCAAGCCAAGCGATGTCTCGGTCTTAGAACAACAAAAAGACGGCTCTTACTTAACATTAGTGACCTGCGAGCCACCTGGGACTTGGTGGGAAAGATTGGTAGTCAAGGCCAAATTAAAATTGCTTTAACCTATAATATTTGGTAAAATAAGCCTCATGATCTGGAAACTGCTATATTATTTGGTCAACTTTTTTATCGTTATTGGTGAGGCGATCCAATGGCCGTTTAAAACGGCGTTTAAACTGTTGGGGCGTTTGTCATTCCGACCGAAGTGGAGGAATCTTTTTTTAACAATAGGGAGAGGAATTGGAGTTAAAGCTCGCTTCTTTCTTCTTGGTGCTTTAACGACAGCGGTGATTTTTTCTTTCCATCAATCATACCTTTTTATTAAAAGCCTGCCTTCGCCTGCCAATATTGGTAAAACCAACTATCCTCTCTCAACTCATATCTATGACCGCAATGGTAAACTTTTATACGAAATTTATCATGAGGAAAATCGGACGCCAATAACCTTAAAAAGACTACCTTCTTATGTTAGCCAGGCGACCATTGCCATCGAAGATAAAGATTTTTACCGGCATAACGGCATTGCCTTGTTTTCCGGCATCTTTCGTGCCATTAAAGAGATGATTGCTCACAAAAATCTTCAAGGAGGATCGACGATTACTCAACAGCTGGTCAAAGCGGCTTTATTGACTCCGGAGCGGACCTGGGAAAGAAAGATAAAAGAGGTAATCTTAGCTCTTTGGACAGAAAGGATATATACGAAACAGGAGATATTGGAAATGTATCTTAATCAAGTGCCTTATGGTGGGTCAGCTTATGGAATTGAAGAGGCAGCCAAGACTTATTTTGGTAAGTCAGCTAAAGATTTAACTCTTGAACAGGCAGCCTTACTGGCTGGTCTACCACAGGCGCCTTCAACCTATTCTCCTTATGTCAATCCTAAGGCGGCTTTAGCAAGGCGTAATGAAGTCTTGGAGGCGTTGAATAAGCTAGGATACATTGATGAAAAGTCAAAAGTCAAAAGTCAAAAGTCAAAATTGGAGGTTGTCCCACCAAAAACATCAATTAAAGCACCGCACTTTGTCTTTTATACAAAAAGCCAGCTTGAGTCAGAATTTGGTATTACAAAAGTCGAAGAAGGCGGTCTGAAAGTATATACCACTTTGGATTTGGATATTCAGGAGCAAGCGGAACAGATCTTAAGAGAGGAGTTGGAGAAGATAAGTTATCTCAATGTCACCAACGGCGCTATCCTCGTCACCCGTCCGTCAACCGGAGAAATTTTAGCCATGGTCGGCTCTAAAGATTACTTTGAGCAACCATACGGCGCTTTCAACGTCACCACCAGCCAAAGACAGCCAGGGTCATCGATAAAACCACTCATGTATTCTTTGGCGTTACAAAAAGGATTTACCGCGGCAACCATTCTTGACGACTCACCGGTCGTTTTTAAAATTCCCGGCAGCTCTCCTTATCAACCAGTTAACTACGATGGCAAATATCACGGCAAGATTCCTCTAAGATATGCTTTAGCTAACTCTTATAACATTCCGGCCGTTAAGACTTTAGAGAAGATTGGAGTCTCTAACTTTATCGACTATGCGACCAAGATGGGAGTTAGCACCTGGCAGGATAAGTCAAGATACGGACTGTCTTTAACCTTAGGCGGTGGAGAGGTAAAGATGGTTGACATGGCCGAGGCTTTTGGCGTCTTAGCTAATAATGGCTATAAGCTACCCCTGAGTTACTTTACGAAGATAGAAGACAGCAATGGTCAGATTATCAAAGAACACCAGCCATTTAAGATTAAGGAAATAGACACCGGTATTACTTACATTATCTCTGACATTTTATCGGACAACTTTGCCCGGCAGTGGGCTTTTGGACCTTCCTCCTCTTTAGAGATTCCCGGTTATAAAGTGGCGGTCAAGACAGGAACGACCAATGATAAAAGAGACAACTGGACGATCGGCTACACCCCGGATTTTTTAGTAGTCGTCTGGGTAGGGAATAATGATAATAGTCCAATGAATCCTTATCTGACATCAGGGATAACCGGAGCGTCACCAATCTGGAATCGGGTAATGAGTTATCTTCTGAAAAACTATTCCAGTAATAATCACTGGTATGAAAAACCAGATGATGTTGTTTCTAAAACCTGCTACTTTGGCCGAACCGAGTACTTTATCAAAGGAACAGAGAATAAGGTAACTTGTAGCCAGGAAGCGCTGGCCACACCGACACCGAAGCCATAATTTCAAATGACAAATATTAAATGACAATTCAATAACAAATGATAAATGTTTCAATATTTAAACATTTGTTATTTAAATTTGATTTGTTATTTGTCATTTATCATTTATTATTCTTTAGCAGTTATTTTCTCGAGCCCTATTAACTTTTGAAGGATTTTCGGAATCAGAATACTTCCATCTTTTTGTTGATAATTTTCTAAAATAGCGATGAGTATTCGTGGAGACGCGAGAGCCGTGTTGTTGAGTGAGAAACAATATTCTGTAGATCCGTCTTTTTTTCGATATTTAATTTTTAATCTTCGACACTGGAAGTCGCCCATAATGGAGTTAGACATCGTTTCGCCGTAAGCGCCACGGGAGGGCATCCACGTCTCGGTGTCATATTTTTTTATCTGCGGTTCGCCCATATCGCCAGTACACATTAACATTACTCGGTAGGGAAGTTTTAACTCTTGCAAAATTTCTTCGCAGTTTTTTTGCAGTTCTTCGTGAAGTTTTCTCGCTTCCTCAATATCATTCTTAGCAATGATTACCTGTTCGACCTTCCAAAATTCGTGAAGACGATAAAGACCTTTGGTGTCTTTTCCATAAGCGCCGGCTTCTTTTCGAAAACAAGGAGAAAAAGCAACAAATTTTTTTGGTAGCTCTTTTTCATTTAAAATTTCTCCTGAATAATAAGAGGTGACTGGTTGTTCAGCGGTTCCTGCCAGATAAGCATCCTCGTCATTTAACTTATAGGTGTCCTGTTCTCCCCAAGGAAACTGACCGCAGCCAAAAAGAGCTAGACGTTTAATAACGGCCGGAGCAATAATCGGAGTGTAACCTTTTTTAACCAACTTGTTGAGAACGTAAAACATCAGGGCTGACTGAATGAGGGCGGCCTCATTTTTCAGAAAGTATCCGCGGAAACCGGATACTTTGGCGCCTCGTTCAACATCAATAATATCAAGAGTCTGACCGAGTTCGAGATGGGATTTCGGCTGAAAATCGAATCTTGGCAAGTCGCCCCATTTACGGAGCTCCTTGTTGCCGGAGGAATCTTTTCCAACAGGGACTTCGGGTAACGGAATGTTTGGGAGATATGATAACAAATTATCTAATTGCTGATTACAGATTACTAATTGATCTTCGATTTTTTTAACTTCTTCTTTTATTTGCTTACCACGTTCGATGATTTTTTTATCTGGTTTTTGATGAGAGGTTTTGTTTCTTTCTTCGCGAAGCTGTTGGGTCTGCTGAATTAATTTTCGTCTTTTGTCATCAAGAGAAATGATTTTATCCAGATCAACCTGGCGGCCTTTGTTTTTGGCAGCCTGCAGAACTTTAGCTTTGTTAGTACGGATAAAATCTAATGACAACATATGAAAATGTCCAAATAATAAAATAAAGAAATAAACAAATAAATGATTGAATGAATTTAATTTATTTAATTATTTCTACATTTATTTACTTATTTTATTATTTGTTTATTTAATTATTATAATATCAGATTTTTTATACGGTTTGTCAGCCTTTTTAACGCTTTTATTCTATGATTAATCTTTTCGTGTTCTTCCGGTGTTAATTCTTCATAGTATTTATTAAATTCATCAACAATAAATAGACCACGGAAAGGGTAGCCATTGGTCGGCCGACCAGTAGGTTTTTCCGCGATGTATCCTTTGATTCTTTCTTGTTCAAAAAAACATCCAAGTACACCTGGCGGGTGTACTTGAGTATAAAAACAAAGACAGGTTTCCAAAAAAGCAGTTCGTTTTTTGCCTTGGTAACCGCGTAGGTTAATCAGAGTGTAGTCGATTAGTTGTTGATCACTGGCTTCATAGCCTGGCCAGCGTCGGGATTTGACGCCAGGAGCGTTATGAAGATAGGGGATGATTAAGCCACCGTCGTCAGCAATCGTTGGCAAACCCGTGAGATTTCCATAAAACTTCGCTTTCAAGATTGAATTTTCTCTAAAAGTTTTTCCAGTCTCTTCTGGTTTCTTCTCCACTCCAACGTCGGTTAAGCTAAGAAGTCTTATTCCTTGGTTTTCCAGTTCTTTTAACCCCAGTTTTATTTCTTCTAATTTCGCTCGATTATGAGTGGCGATTAATATTTTTTTCACTATCTTAAATTATATTGATTTTTTTATCCTTGTGTATTAAGATTGAATATGTTTTCTTCAAAGAACCGATTTTTTGGAATTACTTTTGACGACGTTCTTCTTTTGCCGGGCTATACTGATTTTGAGAGAAAGGAAATTAATCTTCAGACTAATTTGACAAAGAAAATAAAACTAAATATCCCTTTGGTTTCTTCACCAATGGATACGGTGACCGAGTCAAGGTTAGCAATCAGTTTAGCCAGTTTAGGAGGTGTTGGCGTTATTCATCGTAACTTAACTATTAACGATCAGGCAAAAGAGGTAAAAAAGGTAAAAAACAAAAACTTATTGGTCGGAGCAGCTATCGGTGTTAATAAGGGTTATGAGGAGAGACTTAAGGCTTTAGTTAAAAACAAGGTTGATTTTGTCGTCATTGACTCAGCTCATGGTTTTACCAAAAAGATTATTGATGCCGTCAAAAATATTAAAAAAATCTATCCTCATCTTGAGTTGGTCGCTGGCAATGTGGCGACTTATGAGGGGGCGTTAGCTTTGATTAAGGCCGGGGTTGATGGTTTAAGAGTCGGTATGGGACCGGGCGCTATCTGTACGACCAGGATTATTTCCGGAATGGGTGTTCCGCAGGTTTCCGCCTTAAAAGAGACGGCTAAAGCAGCCGCTAAGTATAAAGTTCCTGTGATTGCTGATGGCGGGATAAAATATTCCGGAGATGTTGTTAAGGCTTTGGCAGCTGGAGCTGATACGGTGATGATGGGAAACTTTTTCGCTTCAACAGTTGAGTCGCCAGGGAAAATTTTTAAACTTAAAAGAGAACAGGTGCCGCATCGTTTTTTAAGTATTTTAAAAGGAAGACAAAAAACCTACATCTTTAAAGAGTATCGAGGAATGGGGTCGGTGGCAGCGATGAAAAAAGGAGCGAAGATTAAATCAGAAAGCGAATTCCACGGTAAAAGTTATAAAGATAGAGTCCTTGTTGCCGAAGGAGTCGAGGGTTTAGTGCCGGTCAAAGGGACAGTAAAGGAGATAGTTGACCAGATTGTTGGCGGAGTGAAGTCAGGGATGTACTACGTTGGGGCAAAAAATATCAAAGAATTACACAGAAAAAGCAGATTTATTCCCATCAGCCACGCGTCTCTGACCGAGAGCCATCCTCATGATTTATTGATCACCAATACCGGAAAAAACTATCATTGAGTAGAAACGACACCGGCTAATTCAACTTTTCCACCACAGTATTTAGTAATAACTTCAATTGATTCTTTTAAAGTTTTCTCCACTTGGTTTCTTGTTATTTGATAGATCCCATCGATATTGATTAAGATGTTTTTAGTTTCTTCAGTCACCAGGGTACGTTGCGAATCACGGTAATTGAAGTAAATATTGTAACCTCCAATTTGGTCAAAGTAGGCAAGATCAATTGGTTTATATTTTGTTGATTCTTTATCACCTAATAATAATATTTCTTCACCCTCTTTTGGGAATCTTAAGACCGTTGGCAGTTTTATTTTGTCAAGATCAAAAGCACCAGAGGAAACATGATATTTCATAACAATCAGATTATAAGCGTCAACGCAGGTATTAATTTCGTAAAGACCTTTTTTTAGAGCAATTCTTCTGAGTAATGCCTCAGGAGAAGGACGTTTTGAATGCCAATCAAGACCCATTTCTTTATAAACTTTCCGGTAACTTTGGATTTCTGGATAGGAACCGATGGCTTCGTTTGTTAAACCTTCTTGAGATTTAACAAATTCATTAATTTCTTTTTGAAGATCTAGGTCGTTTCTCTTAATTGTTACCCCTTTAATAATTGCTAAACCAATATTGATAGATGGATATTTTTTTGCTACGGCTTTGTCTATCGAAAATATCTCCGGTTGATTAAGAGTCGGGAAGAGGTAGACGGTTTTTGTTTGTTCAACTTCTCTACTTTGATTAATTAACTTAAGAGTTTTATTAATTCCTAATTCCTTAATTAAATCGGCTGCTTTGGGTCCATAAGGTTTTCCGATTAGTGTTTGGTAGAAAGCACCAAAGGCTTCTTTAGGATTAATATTTACTTTTTTAATGACATCAAAAATTAAAGAGTTTAGAGAGTTGAGAGAGTTTGGAGAGTTAAGAGCGAGAGTTAATGATTTTAAAAATTCTTTTTGTATTGAATTGAGCAACAACTCTTGGACGGCCGCACTAGAGTGGTAACGTTGATTTTCATCGCTGTAATTTTCCAAATAGATTTTGGCGTAGTTGATTCGTTCCCTAAGAATCTCTTGTTCTACTTGTGTTAGTTTTCCTCGTTTTTGCTGCTCAAAAAAGGAAACGAGATTATTATTTTTACTTTTAATTAAATTAACAATCGTTCTAAATCGAGGAAGATAGAGTCTTTTTTTTGGTAACGGTTTGACTTCGGAAAGTTCAATAATTCTGGCAAAGTCGAGGACTACTTCTCCGGATTTTTTTTCTGGAACTTTCTGCTCCAGTTTTAGAAAATAAGCATTAAGACAGCGGTCGTAATCGTCAAAAAGGCGGGGAATAGTTTCTCCATAAGGGTTAAAATCAAGATGGGTTTTTATAGGAGTTCTTACCTGCATAAAGCGGAATATTTCCGGCGGTAAAATTTGAGAAACTTCTTTGGCTGATGAGCCAATTCCTTTTGAAGAGGACATCTTCCGGCCACCGATCGTAAACCATTCATAGCCCCCCATCGCGTCCGGCGGCTCTACATCTAACACTTCTCGACATATATGAGCGGCAATATCGTATGAACCACCTTTGGACATATGGTCTTTTCCTGAAGCCTCGATACTGACCCCTATTACTTTCCAATGAACTGCCCAATCAAGCTTCCAAGGCAGTTTACCATTCTCACCTTTTGGTTCAATTTTTCCTTCATATCCGCAGCCTTTTGCCCAAGTAACCATCTGCGGTTCGCAGCGGTAATTAACATATTTTCCATCCCATTTATAGGTTTTTGTTGTTCCGACTTTTCCGCATTTTTCGCAAATTGGATTGTAAGGAAACCAATCTTTGCCATAGTCTTTTTTGACGAGTCGTTTATAAATATCTTTAACGATATCGACTTTATCTAATATTAACTTAATGTCGTTATTCATCTTGCCTGATCGATAAAGTTCTGAAGACCAGATGATTTTCGGATGACAGTTTAATGAATTGAAAACCTCGATAAATTCCTGGGCATAATAGTCTGCGAATGATTTGAAACCCGGCTCTGGAGAAGGGATTTTATAAAGAGGAAACCCCATATATTTTTCCCATTTATTTTTGTCAAGATAGATTGACATGGCGTCCATCGGGTCCATATCATTGAAGACATAAGAAAATTTGGCGTTGACACCTGCCTGTTTTAAAGCTTTGAAAATCAGATCATGGACAATCACTCCGCGGAGCGAGCCAACATGAATCCGACCCGATGGCGTCTTCATATCATCAACCCATTCAAGTGGAAGATTTCTTTTTTTTAATCTTTTTGCCTCGCGGTCAACCCAGATCATAGAATTAGTGACTAGTGGTTAGTGATTAGTGAATAGTTAACTATTTAATTCTAATGTAGAAATCACTTAATCTCAACTATTTTATATTTAATTTTCCCAGCCGGGACTTCGACTTCGACCCAGTCGCCGACTCTTTTACCTATTAAAGCTGAACCAATCGGCGATGTATGAGAGAGTTTTTTCTTTAAAGGATCAGCTTCAAAGTCGCCAACGATTTGGAAAAGCTCTTTTTTACCGTCGATTTCGACAGTGACTGAAGTGCCGACTTCTACCTGATGATTTCTGTTATGATTTACGACTACTTGAGCCATCTTTAAGATCTCTTCGATCTCCTGAATTCTTCCTTCAACAAAAGCTAGGCCTTCTTTGGCCGCGTTATATTCGCTGTTTTCGGAAAGGTCGCCCATTGACCGGGCTTTATGGAGTCTCTCGACCGCCTCCGGTCTTTTAACCTCTTTTAACTCTTTTAGTTCTTTTTCCAAATTATCATAGCCTTCTTTGGTTAGTTGAACCTGGTTCATAATAAACAATAAAATCCCCTAACTCTATTAATTCTGGGGATTTGGTGATAAAATAGTACTATAAATGGGAAAGAAAGTCAAATTTGCAGCTCCCATCGTCTAACGGTTTAGGACGTTGCCTTCTCAAGGCAGAAATTAGGGGTCCGAATCCCCTTGGGAGCACACAATCAAAGCTTATTTCTGACCAGTGCTGGTAAAAAGCTTGTGGTACATCTCCCAGAACTTTCCTTGATCAGCGGCACAGAGTGAGGCTTCGGCCGCTTTTTCGGCATTAGAATGGATCTGGACTAAAGGAAATTGGATATAAGTTAAGGAAACTTTTCCTTGATAGTCTTTCATCACTTGTTCAACTGTCGAATAAGCTCGTTGACAGTAAGGACATTCAAAGTCGGAAAATTCAATGATCGTCACCCTGGCATTTTTTGCACCAGTTGTATAACCCTTTGTTTTATCAATATTTTTAGCGACCGGGTCAAAGGCTTTATTTTGCGGATCTGAACAGTATTTTTGCAGATCAGTTGAATAATCAGTGCAGTTTCCTGTTGCGGTTCCGTCAAGCTCCTTATCAATAATTTCTTTGAAAAATTGATAAGGAAAAGCTCCAGCTAAGAATTTCCCATTAATAAAAAATCCTGGTGTTCCTTGGACTCCTAAAGAAGAGCCATAGTTAATATCAGCTTCAGCGACTGATTTCTTTTCTCCTGAGTCAAGGCATTTATTGAACTTTCCGGTATTAAATTTTAAGTCTTTAGCATACTGTTTTAGATTTTTTATAGAAAGTGGTGATTCTTGTTGTTGGGCGGTTGTTCCTGTTGTACCCGAACTGACGTTTTTTTCCAGTTTACTTACCTTGATAAAAAGAAAAATTACTAAAAGAGTGAGAACTCCCATCATTGCATAGATTACGTTTAGAGAGTTTTTATTTCTTGGCATATTAAATTTTTAATTTTTAATCGAGATCCTTCGACTCGCTACGCTCGCTCAGGATGACTCCGCTTAGCGGAGTCATCTTATAACAGTACCATTTTCCAGATTTTTGTCAAGGGGAAAAAGTTGAAATTTTTCTGGATCATCGGCAACAAGGATCATCCCATTTGAATCGCGACCCATTAATTTTTTCGGTTCGAGATTGGCCAGAAAAATATATTTATTACCTATTAAATCTCTTGGAGTATAGTATTTAGCAAGACCGGCTGATATCTCAACTAGTCCGTAATCGTCTCCAAGGTCTACCTTCATTAAAATAAGATTCTTTGATCATTCAACTATTGATGCTTCTTTAACTTCGCCAACCCGAAGATCAAGTTTATCGAATTCTGAAAATGATATTAAACCTTTTTTCATCTTTTTCTTCTCTTGTCATCGCTAGATTTCTCGCCTTCGGCTCGAAATGACAGTTGTATTATATTAAAATAAATACAGTTAATTATCAATATGGAAAAAGTTGATGTAGTGGTTGTTGGCGCAGGTATAGCAGGTCTTACTGCTGCTTATGAGTTAAGGTTAAACAACAGAAAAGTTGTTGTTTTGGAAAAGAATGATTTTCCGGGAGGAAGAATGTCAACAAAGATTATTGACGGGATTCCTTTTAATCTCGGCGCTCAATTTATTACCCCTTTCTACGAAAACATGAATTTTTATATAAAGAAATTTGACCTTAAGCTTGAAAAATTAAATATTGGTCAGTTGGCTATAAAAAAGAAAGGGCAATTATTTAGTTTTAACGGAGAAAATCCACTTAGTTTATTTTTATTTAAAGGTTTGTCATTAGAAAACAAAATAAAATTATTATTAAATCTATTTATAAAATTAAATGAAGCAAGAACAATCGATTTATATGATTTAAAAACTTATTTGTCTTTTGACGGAAAAAGCATTTATGACGATTTAATTAATAAAGTTGGCCAAGATAGTTTTGATTATTTTATCGATCCGATGCTTGAGGCTATTTTTGGTTATTCCTCGAAAAATTTTTCTAAAGCTTTATTCTTGGCGGTTTTGACGAAATTATTTAATAGTCGACTTTATTCTTTTAAAAACGGCATTAATCAACCGCTTTTGAAAATGGCAAATAAAGTTGACGTTAGAACTAATTTAGAAGTGATTAAGATTAAGAAAATGGATAAAAAAGTATTAGTAATAGCTAACGCGATAAAAAATAATGAAATCATTTTTGAAGCCAATAAAGTTATCATCGCTATTCCCGGGAATAAAGTATTGAAGATTCTGGATAATCCGACTCCGGAGGAAAAAAATTTTTTTTCTCAAGTGGAATATTCAAAGATGGGATATGTTTTTTTGAAAACTAAAGAAAATATCTTAAAAAATACTGAGACAGTCTGGCTTCCTTTTAAAGAAGATAAAAACTTTGCAGGTTTTGGTTTAATAAAGAAACTTAGAGAACATTTTTATTATTCAGTTGAACTTAGGGAAGGTTTTATAAATAGATTGATAAAGAACAGCAATAAAAATTTGCTATTAAGGAAACTAATTAAAAATCAATTAGGATTAGAGAATTTTAAAATCGTTTTTATTAAAATTTGGGATTCGGCAGTACCGGTTTTTTTCCCTGGATATTTGACTACGATGTTTGAATTTATACGCTTGATAAATACGAATAATTCTATTTTTTATTGTGGAGATTATTTAGAAAGTCCGTCGACCGAGGGAGCTTTAACATCAGGACTAAAGATAGCAAATCTTATTACAAAAAATTAGTTCACTATAATTAATTATAGTGAATAGATTCGAAAAGTTGATAATAGTCTCTATGTTTAGATTGATTTGACCATCCGAATTTGACCGCTTCGGTCAAGAGAAGGTTGGTATGACACTCTAAAATAAATATAAATGGATCTATTTTGCGTAAATTCTATATAAGTTACTGCCGATTTTTTCGAATTTAAAGATTTTCAGTTGTCCGATTTCCGAGGTGTTTTTGACGTGCGGGCCGCCGCAGAATTCTTTGGAATAATCACCAATAAAATAAACCTTCACCATGTCCGGATATTTTTCGCGGAAGAAAGATCTAGCACCGATCTTATAAGCCTCATCGCGTGGGATAATTTTAAAAGAGACAGGTATCGCCTCCTTGATTTTTTTATCGACGATCAGCTCGGCCTTTTTTATCTGTTCATAGGTTGGTTTAACAGGTGAATAAAAATCGAAGCGTAGCCTTTCTCCTGTGATATGCGATCCTTCCTGGCGGACAGAGTCGCCAAGGACATCAAATAGTACCTGATGAAGTAAGTGAGTCGCCGTATGGTATTTGATCGTTTGAACAGAATGGTCGGCGAGTCCGCCTTTAAACATTCCGGCTGAAGAAGTCCTCGAGAGAGCGCGGTGCTTTTCAAATTCGTCATCAAATTCTTTTTTATCAAATTGCAAACCTTTTTCTTTCAAAAGTTCTTCCGTTAATTCTTTAGGAAATCCATAACTTTGATAGAGATCGAAAACCTGCTTGCCAGTTGGTTTTTCTATTTTTTCCAAAATTTTTAGGCCGTTTTTTAGAGTTTTATTAAAACGATTAACTTCTTCTTCAATCACTGGTTGAATTTTTTCATAGTCAGAATTATCAAAATAGATATGGTTATATATTTCCGTAATTGCCTTGACCGCCGGAGAAAGATCTGAGGCATTGACTGTGGTTCCTTTGAGCTTTAACATTTTAATAGAGATTCTTCGAAGGAGTCTTCTTAGAAAATACCCTCGTTCTTTATTAGAAGGCATCACTCCAGTTTTAATTAGGAGGGTGGCTGCCTTCAGATGGTCAGCGATGACTCTCATTTTTTGCTTATCTGTCTCTTCCTGATATTTTTTTTGGGAAACTTTTTCTACCGCTTGAATTATAGGCTTATAGATGTCTGTTGTGAAGACATCCGGGTCGTTTTTTAAAGCGGCCAAAATTCTTTCTAGCCCACCGCCGAAGTCGACGTTTTTGTTTGGCAATTCTTGGAAGGCACCATTCGGCGTCTTCTGGTACTGCATAAAAACTGAGTTGCCGATTTCCAGGAAGCGGCCGCAGTCGCAGTTGGGATGGCAGTCAGGATGATTTGGAACTTGGGTGAATTCGAAAAAGACTTCGGAGTCGGGGCCGCCGGGTTCACCGGTCGGCATATTTTGGGGAGCGCCAGCCCTTGACCACCAGTTATTTTCAACGCCATATTTAAAAATATGATTTTCTCGGACACCTAACTTTTTATAGATAGCAATAGATTCTTCATCAGCGGGAAGATTATTTTTTTTATCACCACTGAAGACGGAAACATAGAGTTTTTCTTCGGGAAGTTTCAGTTCTTTTGTCAGAAATTCCCAAAACCAAGCCAGTTGTTCTTCCTTAAAATAGTCACCCAAAGACCAGTTACCCATCATCTCAAAAAAAGTCGTGTGTCGGTTATCACCAACTTCTTCGATGTCTTGAGAGCGGAAGCAAGGCTGAATATTGTATAATCTTTTTCCTTGGGGATGAGGTTCGCCAAGAAGATAGGGAACTAAAGGTTGCATTCCGCTGCCGGTAAACAAAGTTGTTGGGTCGTTTTGAGGAACAAGAGGAATAGGCGGGGTTTCCTTATGGTCTCGTTGTTTCCAAAAGTCAGAAAAAAGTTTTCTAAGCTGGACATGAGTTATGGGCATAATGTAAAATTATACTATAAATGGTTATATTGCTATACTGTTATATTGTTATATTGAAGGATAACAATCAATATAGCCATATAGCCATATAAAAATATAACAATTTCTATGTTAATAAAAACATCAGATACTAATTTAGTAAAAAGCTTATTTAAAAAATTCAAATTACCTCAACTTAACTCCCACAAAGGCCAAAACGGCAAGGTTTTAATCATTGGTGGTTCGTCGCTATTTCATGCGGCGTCACTCTGGGCGGCTGAGGTGGCGTCTCATTTCGTCGATATGGTCCATTATTCCTCGACTGTCGAGAATGAAAAAATCTTTCATGAATTGAAAAAAGTCTTCCGAAACGGCATCATTGTGCCGCAAAGAGAATTAGAACATTATATTACCGAGGACGATGTCGTTTTAATGGGTCCGGGAATGATGAGAGATAGTAAAGAAGGAAAGTATACTTATGAGTTAACTAAAAAATTAATAGGAAAATTTCCGGAAAAAAAATTTGTCTTTGACGCAGGAAGTTTACAGACGATGGAGAAAGAATGGTTAAAGAATTTGAGAACAAGAGCAATTCTTACACCTCATCGAAAAGAATTTGAAAGGTTATTTGGACTGCCGGCAAATGAAAAAAATGTTGAAGAAATGGCTAAAAAATATGGAACTGTCATTCTTTTGAAAGCGATAGTAGATATCATTTCTGACGGAGAGAAAACCTATGTTATTGAAGGCGGTAATGCTGGATTGACTAAAGGAGGAACAGGTGATGTTTTGGCCGGTCTAGCCGCTTCTTTTTATGCGAAAAACGACTGTTTGAATTCGGCTATTTTTGCCTCAATCCTTTTAAAGACGACCGCTGACCGTCTTTTTGAAACTAAAGGATATTGGTATAATGTAAGTGATATAATCAATAGATTACCTGAAGAATTAAAAAAAATAGTATGAAAAAAGAGACCATTGTGGCGATTATTTTAGGTTTACTATTAGGTGGCATGGTTGCTTTTTTTCTCATCACCAAGACTTCGGAAAAAGAGCTGGAAAAAAGTAAGGCAATTGCTCCCACCTCGACGCTTAATCAAGAGAAGGTTGCCGTTGTCAGCGGTTATCAAAACCTTGAAATCAGCCAACCCCAGGATGAGGAAATCGTCGATAAAGAGATGGTTACAATTTCTGGCAAAGTAGAAAAAAATTCCCTGATTGTGATTCAGTCTCCTATAAAGGAAGTTATTTTAAATGCGGACAATAACAGTTTCCAGACAGATTTTCCTTTAGCTCTTGGAGAAAACGTCATTAAAATCGTTGCCTATCCTCATAGTCAGCTTCTTCGCTCTCAGGAAAAAGAGTTAAGAGTTTATTATCTAAAAAACGAGCTATGAAAAAGATATTGCTATATTGCTATATTGCTATATTGCTATACGGAGTAACGGTTAATGTTTATGGGCAGGAGCAAAAAGATATTGAAATTTTGAAAGAAAAAATTGCCAATAAAGTATCGGAGTTAAGAAAAGAAAATAACAAAGCGATTAGTGGTCGGGTTTTTGAAACAGAGACTGGTTTTTTAAAGATAAAAATCCAAAGACAAGAAGAATATCTTATTAAATTGGACGATGCCTTGACTAAGTATTACACAATTGCTGGCAATGAAGCTAAAGAAATAAAAAAAGAAAACATCAGTAAAAACGACTATATCATCGTCAATGGCGTCATTCATGACAAAACAGTTGATGCCAACTCAGTTTTTATTGACGAGGAGTATTTAGTTGATTCAGGAAAAATAAGCCAGGTTGACAAAGATAATTACTTACTGAAAGTTGTTACCTCTTCAAAAGAAGAATTCAACCTAGAGATAGAGACCTCGACTAAACAGATGATTCTTAATATTAAGACCTTAGAGGTCGAAAGGACCGGTTTTTCTAAAATCAAAGAAGGTGACACTGTCCATTTTGTTGTCAAAAAAACTAGCGAAACGAGTAAAGATAATCGTTATTCGACAATAAAGATTTTAATCATACCGCAGGAGTATTTTATAAAATAAATGTTTAACTTTCTCACCAAATTCTTCGACTACAATCAGCGTGAGTTGAATCGTTTGCGAAAAAAAGTCGAGGAAATCAATAAATTAGAGGATCAGGCAAGAAGGTTAAAAGACGCTGATTTTTCTAAGGAGACAAAGAAATTTAAAGAACAGATTCAATCAGGAGATAAAACTCTTGACGAGATTCTTCCTTGGTCCTACGCTTTGGTCCGTGAAGCAGCGAGAAGAAGTTTGGGACAACGCCATTTTGATGTTCAACTGATGGCCGGTATTGCTCTTCACGAGGGAAAAATCGCCGAACAAAAAACTGGAGAAGGAAAAACTTTGTCAGCGGTACTTCCCTTATATCTTAACGCCTTGACTGGCAAGGGCGTTCATCTAGTGACCGTCAATGACTATCTGGCGCGGCGCGACTGTGGCTGGATGGGGGTCATCTTTGATTTTTTAGGTTTGACTGTTTCCTCGATGATTTCTGAAAAATCTTTTCTCTATGACAGAACCTTTAAAGACAGCCAAGCCTCTGATTGGCGGCTAGCTAAGCTTCGGCCAATTACCAGAAAAGAAGCGTATTTGGCTGACGTCACCTACGGCATCAACTCCGAATTTGGTTTTGACTATTTAAGAGACAACATGGTTTCCTCGACTAATGAACTGGTTCAGCGCGATTTCCAGTACGCGATTATTGATGAAGCTGACTCGGTCCTTATTGACGAAGCCAGGACACCTCATATTATTTCTGCTCCTTATGGAGAAGACACGAATAAATATTACCGCTATGCTCAGATTGTCAACCGACTGGACGAGAAGATAGATTATGTAATTGATGAGAAATTGAGGACGGCTAATCTTACCGAAGAAGGTGTTAAAAAAATCGAGGGGATTATGGGAGTGACTAATATCTATGAAAAGGACTTTGATAGCCTTTTCCATATAGAAGCCGCTTTAAAGGCAGAGACACTTTTCAAACTTGATAAAGACTATATTGTCAAAGACAACGAAGTAATCATCGTCGATGAGTTTACTGGTAGGTTGTTATATGGTCGAAGATTTTCCGAAGGACTCCATCAGGCGATTGAGGCGAAGGAGAACGTTCCTATCAAACAGGAATCAAAGACTCTGGCAACAGTTTCTCTGCAAAACTATTTCCGGATGTATAAGAAAATTGCCGGAATGACAGGAACGGCAGCGACTGAGGCAGAAGAGTTTCATAAAATCTACAAAGCTAATGTCGTTTCTATTCCTACCCATCTGCCGATGGTGAGGAAGGATGAGCCGGATATGATCTATAAAAAAGAAAAAGGCAAGTACGAAGCGGTGGTTGAAGAGATTGCCAAAAACTATCAGATTGGCCGACCGGTTTTGGTGGGAACAACTTCGATTGAGAAAAATGAACTTCTTTCTTCACTTTTAAAGAAGAAAGGAATTCCTCATGAGTTATTAAATGCAAAAAATCACGAAAGAGAGGCGATGATAATTTCCAAAGCCGGAGAGAAAGGAGCTGTTACCGTTGCGACTAATATGGCGGGACGAGGTGTTGATATTGTCCTTGGAGGAGAACAAAAAGTGGAAAGTCAAAAGTCAAAAGTCAAAAGTCAAAAGTTGGAATGGCAAGAAAAACACGATGAAGTTGTTAAACTCGGCGGCTTATATATTATTGGAACAGAAAGGCATGAGTCACGTCGGATTGATAATCAGCTTCGCGGTCGAGCCGGCCGTCAGGGCGACCCAGGCGAGTCAAGATTTTTTGTTTCTTTGGAGGATGATCTGATGCGCATCTTTGGTGGTGAGCAGATTTCTAACCTAATGTCATTCTTGAAGTTTCCCGAAGACCAACCGTTGACTCATCCGATGGTTTCCAAAGCAATTGAGCAGGCCCAGGTAAAGGTGGAAGGATTTAACTTCGATATTAGAAAACACCTAGTTGATTTTGACGATGTTTTAAATAAACAAAGAGAGATTGTTTACAGTCTGAGACGAAAGATTGTTAACGGTGATTTTCAAGAAGCGGTCTACTCGTCATTTAACGAGCAGTTATTGGGTCTGGTTAATTATTTCTTGGGTCTTAACGAAGAAAATAAAGAGACGGAGAAGTTTTTTCAAGAACTAAATCTAATTCTTGCCGTGGAAAGGAAAGAGTTTGACTTATTGATTAAAGACAGTAGCGAAGGAGTGACTAAATTTTTAGAGAAAAAAGTTAAAGAAGAATACGAAAAACGGGAAAAAAAGTTTGGTCGGAATTTATGGCAGGAAATAATCAAAGCGATCTACTTAAGCGCGGTTGATAAATACTGGATGGATCATCTGACAGCAATTGAGGATTTAAGAGAAGGAATTAACCTCCGTGGTTATGCTCAGCTTGACCCACTGGTCGAGTATAAAAACGAAGCCTATTCGATGTTTGAACGGTTGATCAATGATATTAATTTTGAGGTGACAAGAAGACTGTTTAAGGTTGAAGTTGATGTAGGGACAGGTCGTGACCTGTCCTCTCAAGAAAATCAACCAGCAAATATGGTTTTCCAATCCGCCTCAGCCGTTGATCCATTTAAACAAAATAACAAAGAATCAACTATTCACCAGACACCAACAACCAGTCACCATAAATTAGGACGCAACGATCCCTGTTGGTGTGGATCAGGCAAAAAATATAAAAAATGTCATTATCCGAATTAATGCCATTGACATTAATTTTTTTTTCGCTATATTAATTGATATGAAAAACACTAAAAAAGTTGTTTTTATTCTTATTTTTGCTTTATTAGGTTTATTAGCGCTTCAGATTCCTGTCTCAAAAATTATCGGTTCTTCTCAAAGCTTTTCTTTTTTTGATTTTTTTGCCCCAACCATTGGAGCATACCTAAACTCATTTGCCGGAATGGTTTCAGTTTTTCTGGTTAAACTTGTAGATCTTATTCTTGTTAAAAAAAGTCTTGATGCAATTAGTTTATTAAGATTACTCCCTTTACCTTTAGCCGCTTTTTACTTTGGTTCAAAGTCAAACAAAAAAGGGGTAATCGGTTTAGTCTGCATGTTTCTCTTTATTATCCATCCTGTTGGAAAACAAGTCTGGGCCTATTCTTTATACTGGTTGATTCCAATTTTCGCCAGTCTATTTCCGAAGCGATTATTTTTAAAATCTTTAGGTAGCACTTTTACTGCTCATGCCGTCGGATCGATTATTTTTCTTTATACGGTAAAACTACCACCCCAGGTTTGGAAGAGCTTAATTCCTATTGTATTTATGGAAAGAGTTAGTTTTACAATAGGAATTTATTTGAGTTACTTTATTTTTAATCTGATTTTAAATTATTTAGCAAAGCTATTAAAATCAAAAAATATTCAGCTTTTGGTTAATAAAAACTATCTGCCTTCAAAAAAATTCCTCCTGAAGTTCGCCTGATAATTTTTCCTCCAGTTAAGTTGTGATATAATATTATCGTTAGTAAGTTAATTTTTCCTATGCCTAAAGAAGTAGCAGAAGAGATAGGTGGTATCGAAACCGACTGGATCTTTTCTTCAATATTTCTTCTTTTTTTGGCTCCGTTTCTTTCATTATTGACTCCGTAGTAATATGAAAAATAAAAACCTAGCCTTATTTTTAATATTTATAGCAGCGTTTTTATCTGGTGGAATAGGGGCAATGGTGAAGATTGGATTGAGAGATATCCCTCCGTTTAGTTTTACTTTTTTAAGATTTTTTATTGCCGTAATTTTTATCCTGCCTTTTTTCTTAAAAGAGAAGAATAAGATAAAAATTGACGGAGAAATGATCAAAGTATCATTATTTTTGTCAATAAATGTTCTTCTATATATTATTGGTATTCAATGGACTTTGGTTAATATTAGCCAGATGCTTACCGTAAGCATTCCTATTATGGTTAGCATTATTTCTTATTTTCTACTCAAGGAAAGAATTACCAATAAAAAAATAATAGGAATAGTGATCGGCCTAATTGGCTCACTTCTTCTTATTTCTATGAGATTTGTGACTAAGTTGGATTTTGGGAAAATGGTACTGGGTAATTTAACAGTTTCTGCGGGTTATATTTTTTATTCTTTTTATTTGGTTTCATCCAAAAATCTTCAAAAAAAATACTCTCCTGTTTACATTACGACAATCTTAAATTTAGTGGTTTTAATAGTGAGTTTCTTTCTAGCTATGAGTGATTTGTATTTTCATCCCAACTGGTGGATTCACTTTAGTTATTTATCATTACTCTCTGTTATTTATTTAGGATTAGTAGCTACGACCATAGTTTTTTTCTTATTACAAACAGCGATACAATTAGGAACTCCTTTAATTACCTCTATGGGACTTTATTTACAGCTATTCTTTACTTTTATTTGGTCCTACTTCCTTTTGGGAGAAAAACTAACAGGAAACTTTTTAATTTCCGGCTCTTTAATTTTTATTGGAGCATGGTTGGTTTCGTATTCGAAGGACTAGGGCACTTTCCCCATAAACCCAGTTTATTTTCTTTTGCTTGTTGCTGTTCTTGGAAAAACGTTTCGGCATATTTTATATCGGGGTCGATTGGCATTACCTTAACAAAACCTTTTTCAACTAAATAATCATTAATCATCAAATTATCTAAATATACATATCTTAAAAGTCGGCCATATTTATCAGTTTCGGAAATATCCTTTTCGAGGCGAACAGTTTTTCCTTCAACCAGGCGTTTGTTCTCGGCCGTTGATTCTTCGGCAAAACACTGTTCGCCGGTTTTTTTGCCGGTTGTATCTCGATAGATTTCTGGCGCATTAATGCCGATGTATCTAACTTTCCGCTCACCTTCAATCTCAATCGTATCGCCGTCAATGACGCGGGTGACTTTCACCAACCGACTATAATTAATTATAGTAGGAGAAATGGTTTGTTTAGGTTTGTTGAAAAGGGTTTGAAAAAAAATTATCAAAGCGACAAAAATCAAAGCGGTTTTTTTTCTCGAAAATCTTATTTTAAACCTCATTAATTAAATAATACTATTTTACCGTGACACTTTTCGCTAAGTTTCGTGGTTTATCCGGATCAGCGCCACGGCCGATGCCGAGGTAATATCCAAGTAATTGACCAACGATAATGTTAGGAAAGATTGTTAGCTCTCCTAAGTCTGGCGTTTGGATTACTTCATCAAACTCTTCAGATTTAAAAGGAGTAACAGCGATGATTTTTCCTCCGCGAGCTTTTAACTCAGCCGCTGAAGAAAGAATCTCACTTTTAACTTCGTCGTTTGACGCCAAAACAAAACAGGGCGTGCCTTTTTGAATCAGGGTGATGACGCCATGTTTCAGCTCTCCGGCGGCAAAGGCTTCGGCGTGAAGGTATGAGGTTTCTTTGATCTTTAAAGCAAACTCTAAAGCCGCTGGAAAATTTAAGTTTTTACCGATAACATAAACATGCTCTTCGTTTATCAATGACTTCGCTGTATCAATTAATTGATTAATTGATACAGGGGTAAATAATTGGTTTAAGCTTTGAGTCAATTTTTTCATTTTTTCTTGAGCTTTTTCTAAATTGCCAGAAACGGCTTGAGATAAAAGATGCAAAGTTGCCAGTTGAGCAGTAAAAGCCTTGGTGGAGACAACGGCGATTTCTGGTCCAGCGCCAACGGGTAAAACAATATCTGCCAACCGTTCCAAAGTTGATCCACGGGCATTAACGACAGCGACTATTTTCGCTCCCTGCTTTTTTGCCAGTCGACAGGCGATGAGAGTGTCGGCGGTTTCTCCTGATTGGGAGATAGCGATGGTTAAAGATTTAGGATTTAAAAATTTAGAGAAAATTGGAACCTCATGAGCTTGATAAGCGTCAGAGTTGATCTTAACATTGGCAAAAAAATATTTTCCGAGTAGTGAGCAGTGATATGCAGTACCGCAGCCGATAAAAATTGGCTGATAGCCATCTTTTATTAAAACGGCGAGTCTTTTTATTTCTTTTTCGTTGACTAAAGCAGTTTTGGCGATGGTTTCTTTTTGTTCATGAATTTCTTTAAGAAGGAAATGGGGATATCCAGCTTTTTCCGCATCCTCAAGTTTCCAATCCAGAGTTTGCAGTTTCATTTTTTTTTCTTTGCCAGTTTTGGCGTCAAAAAGCTTTACGCCAGTTTTACTGATAACAACTGCTTCGCCGTCCTCTAAAAAATGAACTTTATTAGTATATTTAAGGAAAGCGGGAACATCACTTCCCAAAAAAAATTGTTGGTTTTTTTCGTCAATACCAACAACCAATGGCGAGCCATTACGGCAGGCGATAATCGTTTCTGTTTCAAAATCGATGACGCCAATGGCGTTTGAGCCAACGAGTGAGTTGAAGGTTTCAAAGACGGCTTTGGTTAGTTGGGATTGCTTCGTCGTCCCGCTAAGCGGGACTCCTCGCAATGACAAAAGGCGGTCTTCAATCAAGTGCGCGACGACTTCGGTGTCGGTTTCTGATAAAAATTTATGGCCTTTTCTAATTAATTCTTCTTTAAACTGAAGATAATTTTCAACAATACCGTTGTGAATAACGGCGATTTTTCCACTGCAGTCTAGATGAGGATGGGCATTGGCGTCCGTCACGCCGCCATGAGTCGCCCAACGGGTGTGGCCGATGGCGATTGTTCCTGCCGGCAGATTAGTTTTTGCCTCCCCAATTTTACCAATATGTTTGTCCACCCTAAGGGTGTCTGAGGAAAGCGGTTTAATAGCAATTCCCCAGGAATCATAGCCACGGTACTCTAGTTTTTTCAGTCCCGCCAAAACTGTCTGTGCTGCTTGACTAGTTTTATCGTTAACAACGGCAAAGATCCCACACATAGTATTAAAATATCAAATCACAAATAACAAATCCACAATTCAAATTCAAATATCAAATGTTTAAATATTAAAACATTTGTTATTTGTTATTGAATTATCATTTGAATTTTGTCATTTGAATTTTTTAAAATAACCCCATCTGGTTTTCTTTTTTTTCTGGCTCAGGTTTTTGTTGAGATTTATCTTCAAAAATTCTTTTCGCTAAAGAATGGATTTGGTATTTAAGTAAAAAATCTTTAAGACTGGTTTTAAAACCTTTAAACTTCATCTCTTCGATATTGGGAGTAATTTCTACATTGTTAACAACCGTGGCCAATTTTTGGGAAAGGAAAACATCGTCTTTACTCTCAGTCAAGGCTTTTTTGATTTTTTCCGAACCGACTGAATTAATATTTTTATAAAGATTGTCTAAGGATTGATAGTTAGTCAAGAGTGAGGCAGCGGTTTTTGGCCCGATGCCGCGAGCGCCTGGATAGTTATCCGAAGGATCACCAGCTAGAGCTTTGAAATCAGGGATCTGATCAGGCTTTACTCCCAGCTTTCTTTCTACCTCAACCTTGTCAAAAACTTTAATGTTGGAAAGACCAAGTTGGGGAGAGGCGACAAAGACTTGATCATTGACGAGTTGCAAAAGATCCTTATCACCAGTGACGACCAAAACTCTGATTTCATTTTGAGAAAAGATCTTTGTCATCGTTCCGATAAGATCATCAGCTTCAAAACCGTCTTTTTCCAGAGAAAAAATACCAGCCTCTTTTAAACCTTCTTTAATCAAGGGAATCTGAATAACGAAACTATTTTCCATCTTTGGTCGCTGGGCCTGATATTCTTTAAAAAGCTTATTTCTGAAAGTTGGCTTTGGTGTATCAAAGCAACAGGCAACATACTGAGGATGAAAGTCGTTAATCAGTTTATAAAAAATCGAGAAAAATCCGTAAAGGACATTGGTCGGTGTACCGTCAGCTGCCTTAAAAGGAGGAAGAGCGTGGAAAGCACGGTGCATGATGGGATTACCGTCGATTAAAAGCAAGGTTTTCATGGTTTTTTTCCCACAATTTTCTCAAACTCATCGCCATCAAGACTCTCTTTTTTCAACAGAGCTTGAGCCACTTTATCAAGCAAAGATTTTTTTTCTTTGATAATAGTTTTAGCTTGATTATATGCTTGAACAATAATTTTTTTTATCTCTTTATCGATTTTCGCCATCATTTCTTGAGAAACAGGATTTTGTTCAAAGTAGCTTTTTCCCCATTCGGTGACATCGAGAGTTGGACCGTAGTTAATCGGTCCAAGATCGCTCATTCCATACTCAACCACCATTGATTTAGCGATTGAGGTCGCCTGATCAAAGTCATTGGCGGCGCCAGTAGTCACTTCGTTGAAGACTAACTCTTCAGCGGCTCGGCCACCCATCATCACCGAAATCTGCTCCAAAAGATGAGTTTTAGTCTCATGGAGTTTATCTTTGGCTGGAGGAATTAAGGTAAAGCCAAGGGCCATTCCTCGGGAGACAATTGAGATCCGGTGAACGGGGTCGGTATGAGGCAGAAAGTGAGAAATGATCGCATGACCGGCTTCATGGTAAGCTGTCAGCTTTTTATCGTAGTCAGACTGAATTCTCTTTTTTTCTGGACCAAGCTTGACTTTGGTGGCTGCTTCTTCGATGTCTTCCATATTAATGGCAGTTTTTCCCTGACGAGCCGCATAGATCGCCGCTTCATTAAGCATATTTTCCAGGTCGGCACCAGAAAAGCCAACAGTTCTTTTAGCGACTATATCCCAGTTAACCTCTTTGGCAAATGGCTTGCCTTTGGCGTGGATTTTGGCGATTGCCTTTCTTCCTTCAACATCAGGATAGTCAACAATAATTCTTCGGTCAAATCGGCCCGGCCTTAGAAGAGCCGTATCTAAAAGATCGCCACGGTTGGTGGCAGCGACGACGACGACCTGTTCTGAAGGAGAAAAACCGTCCATCTCGACCAAAATTTGATTTAAAGTCTGTTCGCGTTCATCATGAGCTGGCATAATACCAATTGATCGGGCGCGACCAATGGCATCAATTTCGTCAATAAAGATAATTGAAGGAGCGCTTTTTTTAGCATTATCAAAAAGATCGCGAACCCTGGCGGCACCGATACCAACTAACATTTCCATAAACTCGCTGCCGGCAATTGAGAAAAAAGGAACACTAGCTTCACCGGCGACGGCTTTTGCTAAAAGAGTTTTTCCGCAACCTGACGGACCAACAAGTAAAACGCCTTTAGGCGTTCGCGCCCCTAATTTTTTATATTTTTCTGGATGCTTTAAAAAATCAACTACTTCCTCGAGTTCTTTTTTTGCTTCATCAACACCGGCCACATCAGTAAAGGTCGTTTTTGTCATACTCTTCGTAAATCTTTTTGCCCGTGATTGGCCAAAGGAAAAAACCGAGTCCTGGGCGCCTTTAGCCTGGCGAAAAAGAAAGATAAAAAAGACAACCATTAAAATCGTTGGTAGAACATTACCGAGAAAGTTTACTAAGCCAGATGAAGTCTGGGTGTCTTTAACCGAGATCTGAATTGTATCAGGATTGACGCCGGCGTCTGTTAAAGTCTTGACAAAGCTGTCAGTCGCTTCTTTATTTGTCGTTGCTAACTGGTCGTTTTTATAATAGATGATAAGTTTATTATCAATGACATCGACTTTTTTAATCTTTCCTTGTTTGGCTTCTTGGATAATGGTGGTAATTGATTTTTCCGGAAGAACCTGTTTTATCTCGGTTTTTACTGCTTTGTAGACTTGATAGAAAAAAAGACCAATAAAAAGAAAGATAAAGATTGTCCTTAAATCAATTTTGAGTTCAAACTTTTTGATTTTAAGCCCGTTTTTATTATTAGCCATAGCTCTATTTTAGCAGAAAGTTTATTATATAATACATTGATTTGTGAAAATCATAGACCTTAAAAAAAACAATCAACCGGAAATTATAAATAAGGTTATTGAAGTATTGCTGAAGGGTGGTCTAGTCATCTTTCCTTCCGACACTGTCTACGGCGCTTTGGTTGATGCGACTAATGAGTTGGCCGTTAAGAAATTGATAGCATTTAAAAATCGTCCGCCTGGGAAAGCGATCTCGGTTTTTATGGCTGATTTTGAGATGATGAAAAGATATGTGAAGGTAAGGACAGGTCGTGACCTGTCCTTACAAAATTTATTACCTGGTCCATTTACAATTATTCTAAAATCAAAACATACCGTCGGGAACAAAAATGTTTGTTCCCTACTGGAGTCAGAAAAAGGAACCTTAGGAGTGAGAATTCCTCAGTATCAATTAATCAATCAATTGATACAAAAATTTGGTAAGCCAGTGACAGCGACTTCGGCAAATTTAGCTAACCGTTCGCCGCACTATTCAGTCAAAACATTACTAAGTGAGTTGCCGAAAAATAAACAAAAATTAATTGATTTAATTATTGATGTGGGTCAGTTGCCAAGGAATAAACCATCGACGGTGGTTGATTTGACAGAGCCGGAAATAAAAATTTTAAGAAAAGGAGACGTGGATTTTTTGAAAACAAAAAAAATTGTCTCCAAATCTAAAGAGGAGACGAAACAAATTGCAAAAAATGTAGGGAACGTATATATGCGTTGCGTAAAAAATAAGCCCCTCGTTTTCATCATTGAAGGCGAACTAGGCGTAGGAAAGACAGTCTTTGTTAAAGGATTGGGTGAGAGTTTAGGAATAAAAAATATTATTTCTCCGACCTTTGTTATTTATTACCAATATGGTAATTTTTACCACTTTGATTTATACCGAATTCAGGATAAAGAAGAATTTAAATACTTAGAGATTGAAAAATTGTTAAGGCCGGGGAATATTTTAACATTTGAGTGGGGAGAAAAGGCAGGAGAGATATATGATTTGTTGAAGAGTAAAGGGAAGATAGTTTATGTAAAGATGAAGTATGTTAATAAGAACAGTAGGAAATTGGAAATTAGTTGTTAGAAAATAGTGACATAGTTATAGAAAATGGAGAACAGAAATATGAAGATTCTGGCTATCGACACCAGTTGTGATGAGACATCAGCGGCGGTTGTTGACGGTCGTCGAGTTTTGTCCAACGTCATTTATTCCCAGATTTTGATTCATAAGAAATGGGGAGGAGTAGTGCCCTCGTTGGCGAAAAGAGCCCATGAGGAGAGAATAGACTTTGTACTAGAGGAAGTCATTAGGAAATTTTCAATGAAAGGCATTGATTATATTGCCGTCACTCAAGGACCAGGATTAGCGGTAGCGTTGGAAGTTGGCATTAAAAAAGCCAAAGAGTTGGCAAAAAAAAATAATAAGAAGTTAATTGCTGTTAATCATCTTGAAGGGCATATCTATTCTTCTTTTGTTCAAAACAGGATTGGTAATCCGAAAAGGAAGTTTAAGTTTCCTTATCTGGCTTTGGTTGTTTCAGGAGGGCATACCGAGTTTGTTCTTTTCAAAGACCATCTGGATTATAAAATTATAGGAACGACGCTTGATGACGCGGCTGGTGAAGCCTTGGATAAGGCAGCCAAGCTTTTAGGTCTTGGGTATCCAGGAGGACCAGTGATTGAGAGATTAGCAAGAGAAGTAGGTAATAAAGATTTTCATAAATTTCCTCGACCAATGTTGAGAAGTGATGATCTAAACTTTTCTTTTTCTGGCTTAAAAACCTCGTTTTATTATTTTCTAAAAAACCAGTCCGCAAAAACCGACCCGGTTGATAAATTGGCCAGCTCTTTTCAGGAAGCAGTTTTTGAAACCATCATTAAAAAGACGGAAAAAGCTATCAAGCAAACAGGAATTAACCGACTGGTAGTCGGCGGTGGAGTTATCGCCAACTTACATCTTCGTCAGTTATTAAGGAATCTGGTGAAAAAATATCAGGGTGAAGTTTTATTTCCACCCTTTAGATATTTGTCAGGCGATAATGCAGCAATGATCGGAATCGTCGCTTCATACAAGGCGGAGAAAGGAATGTTCGTCAAAAACATTGAAAAACTCGACAGAATTCCCCGAATGCCACTAGTTTAACTCTTGACAATCTTTTTTCTTTTGCTAAACTATTACTAAATAAGTATATGTTTACAATTACCAAACAGTCTGACTATGGAATTATTTTGCTTTCTTATGTTTATAAAAAAAATAAACTGGTTAAACTTTCCGATTTAATTAAAGAAACCAAGCTACCAAAAAGGTTTTTGGCACGGATTGCTGCGGAATTGGTTAAAGCCGGTTTATTGATTAGCCATGAAGGAAAAAACGGCGGTTATGAAATTGGAAAAAAGATTAAAATAACCTCGATGTATCGCTATTTAAAAATATTTAAAGAAGACTTTTCTTTATGCGGCTGCGGTGAAGTCGGCTATCAATGCCCTTATGAAACTATATGTGGGCATAAAGATTTTAGCAATGAACTAAACAAAACGATTACCAGTCAGCTAAAAAAAACTAAGTTAGTTGATCTCTTATGAAAAAAGTTTATTTGGATTATGCGGCGACGACTTCAGTTGATCCCCGCGTCGTTAAGGCAATGTTGCCATATTTTACAAAAAAGTTCGGCAATACAATGAGTCTTCATCAGTTCGGTCGAGAGCAAGCAGAGACCGTAGAAAAAAGTCGGAAAATAATTGCCGATTTTATTGGCGCTAAAAATCCAGAAGAGATTGTTTTCACCTCATCAGCTACAGAGAGCAATAATCTGGCGTTAAAAGGCGTTGCTTTTGCCAACCGTTTTAAAAAGAAAGACCATTTAATTGTTTCTAAAGTCGAGCACGACTGTGTTTTGGAAAGCAGCCGTTGGTTAAAAAGTCAGGGATTTGAAGTGGACTATCTTTCGGTTGATAAAGATGGTTTTGTTGACTTAGACAAACTGAAAAAATTAATTAAAGAAAATACTCTGTTAGTCTCGGTAATTCATGGAAACAACGAAATTGGCACAGTTCAAGATATTAAAACCATCGGAAGAATTTGTAAAGAAAAAAATATTTATTTTCATACCGATGCCTCGCAAAGTTATGGAAAAATTCCTCTTGATGTGGAAAAAATGAATATTGATCTTTTAACTGCTTCTTCTCATAAAGTTTATGGTCCAAAAGGGGTCGGGATTTTATATGTGAGAAAAGGCGTTTTAATTGAACCGATTCTTCATGGCGGCGGTCATGAGAATAAACTGCGATCATCAACGGTTAACGTCGCGGCGATTGTTGGTTTTGCTAAAGCAACGAAAATATTGAAAAAAGAAGGGAAAAGCGAAACTAAGAAATTAGAGAAATTAAGAAACTATCTGATTGATAAACTACAAAAAAATATCAAGAATACGAAACTTAATGGTCATCCAACAAAAAGGTTGTCCAATAACATCAACATGTCTTTTTTTGGCGCTGAGGGCGAGTCCTTAGTTTTGGAGCTTGACAGCCAAGGAGTGATGGTTTCCACAGGAAGCGCCTGTTCTTCTAAGACGTTAGTTCCAAGTCATGTTCTTTTGGCAATTGGTTTACAACCTCAAGAAGCCCATGGCTCTTTAAGAATCAGTCTCGGCCGGTTTACCAAAAAAGCCGACGTTGACTATGCAATAAAGAAAATTATTGATACGGTTAAAAAAATTAGAAAAATTTCCATCTTTTCCTATGAGTAATGGTTTTTATACTGAGGAGACGATTGAGCACTTTCGTCATCCTCATAACTTCGGCGAGATTAAAAATCCTGACGCCTATGGTGAGGCTGGCAATATCATCTGCGGCGACATTATGTCCTTATATCTCAAAATCAGGAAGTCGAAAGATAAGGAGATAATCGCTGATATTAAGTTCCGCACTTACGGCTGTGCGGCGGCCATTGCCACCAGTAGCGTTGTCACCGATTTAGTTAAAGGAAAGACGATTGATGAGGCGCTAAAGATTGATAAAGATAATGTGGTAAAAACTCTTAAGGGTTTGCCGCCGATTAAGATTCACTGTTCAGTTTTAGCGATCGATGCGTTATCCGAAGCTCTTTATCAGTATTTAAAAAAACACAAACGGGAAGTTCCTCCTGATTTAAAAAAGAGACATGACCATGTGGAAAAAGAAAAAAAGAGCATTGATGAGCGCTACCACCACTGGCAGTTGCGAAAGTAAAAAAATCAAGCTATCATTAAATAGTTAATAGTTAGTAGTTAATGATTAGTAATTATGGATAATCAGAAAGTTAAAGATGAAAAAAATCCTTCAGGTCCGGTTAAGGTAAAAAATTATAAAGTCTGGGTAGATAGGAATCTTTGCATTGGTGCGGCCACCTGTATTGCCGTTTCACCAAAAACCTTTGCTCTTGATAAAGAGGCAAAAGCAGTGATTTTGGAAACAGCTGATGAAGAGACAATAGAAAACATTATTGAAGCGGCTAAAGCCTGTCCGGTGGCAGCGATCTTTATTGAGGATGAGAAGGGGAATAGGATATTCCCTAAGTAAAATGTCTAAATAATCAAATAAAGAAATAAACAAATAAATGATTGAATGAACTCTAATTATTTAGTTTATTCATTTATTTTTCAATTTATTTTATTATTTTTTTATTTGTTTATTCAATAATTTGTTAATGGTAGATTTTACCTGGAAAATCGGTGGTGAGGCTGGGTTTGGTATCATGACGACGGGTCTGGTTTTTTCAAAAATTGCCGCCAGAAGCGGTTATTATATCTTTGACTATGTTGAGTATCCGTCTTTAATCCGTGGCGGTCATAACGCCTATGAAGTCCGGGTTTGTTCGGAAAAAATTCATCATCTAAAAAAAAACATTGATATCTTAGTCTGTCTTAACGAAGAAACCTTTCAGAAACATAAAAGTCGGTTAACAAAAGACAGTTTAATTATCTTTGACGAAAAAGAATTTGCTATTAAAGACAAGGATATTAAGCTTGTTTCCGTTCCTTTCAATAGAATTCTTAGCGATCTAAAAGGAAAGCCGGTGATGAAAAATACGATTGCCTTAGGAGCGAGTTTAGCCCTGGTTGAAGGCGAGATAACTGAGCTTTTAAAGATAATTAAAGAACAGTTTGGGAAAAAGGGAGAAGAGGTAGTTAGTTTTAACAAGCAGTTTGCTCAAGCTGGTTATGACTATGTGAAAAAAAACTATTCAGAATTGAAGAATTGGTTAACCAAAAAAACTCCGATCGAGTCAAAGTTGGTCATGACGGGAAACGACGCCTTTTCTTTGGCAGCAGCAATTTCCGACTGTCGACTCTACTGTTCCTATCCGATGACGCCGTCTTCTTCTGTCTTAGCTACTTTGGCCGGCTGGCAGGAGGAAATTGGGATGATTGTTCGTCATGCCGAAGATGAGATTTCCGTTATCAATACCGCCATTGGTGGCTCCTTTGCCGGGGTTCGCTCGGCAGTTGGCACGTCAGGTGGCGGTTTTGCTTTGATGGTCGAGTCGGTGGCTTTAGCGGGGATTACCGAGACGCCATTGGTAATATTTTTGGCGCAGCGGCCTGGCCCGGCAACCGGCATGCCGACCTGGACCGAGCAAGGTGACCTTTTATTTGCTGTCCACAGCGGCCATGGTGAGTTTCCAAAAATTGTTTTAGCACCGGGCGATGTGGAAGAGATGATTGAACTGACCGGAAAAGCCTTTAACTTAGCAGACGTTTATCAACTACCAGTAATTATTATGTCAGATATGTTTTTGTCTGAAGGGCATGAGAGTGTTGAGAAAAAGTTTGTTGACGATTTTATTAGTAAATATAAGATTAATAGGGGAAAGCTATTAAAAAAAATGATAAATGACAAATTACAAATGACAAATCAAGCTCAAAATTTAAATATCAAAAGTAAAAACTTCCTGAGATATAAGGTCACCGATGATGGAATATCTGAGAGGTTAATGCCGGGAACAGCTGGATATTATTATCAGGCGAATTCTTATGAGCATATAGAGGATGGCCATACGACTGAAGAGGCCAAGCCACGCAGAGATCAGGTGGAGAAAAGGAATAGGAAATGGCTAACTTACTTAAAGCAAGATTTTTCTTTACCGAAAGTTTACGGTGATTTAGATAAGGCCAAGACAGTCTTTGTCAGCTGGGGATCGGTCAAAGGAGCGATTGTTGAGGCGCAAAAAACCTTAAAAGAGACGGCCTTGATTCACTTTAACCATATCTATCCTTTGGATAGAGAGAGAGTGAGACAGTTATTTACCAATGGCAAGCGATACGTCCTTGTCGAAAACAATTCTTGGGGACAGTTTGGGAAATTATTAACCGCCGAAACAGGAGTGGAGATTAAAGAGAAGATATTAAAATATGACGGAAGGCCGATTACAGCAGAATATATTTTAGCCAGGATAACTTAAGCGTTATAATAATTATAATGATTATAAAAATTATATGAACTCAAGCACAATCCAGAATTTCAGCGGCTATAATCCCACTTGGTGTCTTGGTTGCGGGAACTGGGGAATAGGAGTGGCGATAAAACAAGCCTTAGTTCAGCTGGGTTTGACGCCTTCGGATATTGCTGTCGTTTTTGGCATCGGTTGTTCCGGCAATATGAACGACTTTTTAAACGCTTATGCGATTCACGCTCTTCATGGCCGGGCGATTCCCAATGCCGTAGGTATTAAGTTAGCCAATCACAAACTGTCGGTTATCTGTGTTGTTGGCGACGGTGACTGCTATGGAGAGGGCGGCAATCATTTGCTTCACGCAGCCCGAGGTAATCATAATATCACGGTAATTGTTCATGACAATCGAGTTTACGGTTTAACGACCGGCCAGGTGGCGCCAACTGCCAAAAAAGGCTACAAATCAAAATCAACCCCTGCCGGGATTATTGAAGTACCAGTCAATCCCTTAGCCTTAGCTTTGACATCTGGAGCGACCTTTGTTGCTCAAGTCTTTGCTGGAAATGTTATCCAGATGATTTCTTTAATCAAAGCTGGTATTGACCATCAGGGCTTTGCCTTAATCAATATTCTTCAACCATGCGTTACCTTTAATAAAATCGACACCTATCAATATTATCTAGAAAAAAGCTATCAGTTAGAGAAAGACTATCGGAAAGACGATTTTAAAAGTGCTTTAGACAAGGCTCTTCAGCTAGATAGAGAAAAATTTCCCTTAGGAATCATCTATCAGGTGGAAAAACCTAGCTACACTGATCAAATTCCTCAATTGAAAGATAAAACTTTAAAAGATCAGGAAAGATTTATGAATTTTGATGACTTGATTAAAGAATTTATATAAACTATTTGAACAAATAAGCAACTTTAGAAAGTCCGAATAATCTAACAATACTATAGGAATAGCCTATAAAAAACGGTCTTGACAGTTAGCAATTAATGTGTTAGACTGCTAATAAAGATGTCATTTTTAATTAGAGCGTCAGAACAATTCATTTATCCTGTTTCCGCAGTCCGTGACGGCATCGTTTTTCCCAATACGGAGAATGTTCTAGTTTTTGGCCGTCCTAAAAGCGTGAACGCTATTAATGAATCTTTAAAAAAAGATAAAAAAATCATTCTTTTAATGCAAAAAAATCCTTCCTTAGACGATCCTACAAAAGATGACCTTTATCAAGTTGGAGTGTTGGCAAAAATCGAAAAAACCGCTAGGGGCGATAAAGGCGAAATGAACGCCTTAGTAAAAGGAGAAAAAAAAGTAAAAATTCTTTCTTTTACCCGTGAGCTTGAGTGGTTTGAGGCTAAAGTCGAGGAAATAAAAGAGGAAGCGGTTGAGGATGAAGAAAGTAAGGCAATGGTCCGCTATCTTTCCTCAGAGATTAAAAAGGCAATTAACTTAGGGAAGACGGTTGACTTTGTTTTCTTGATGAATATTCTCAATACGGCCAACTCAGTTGATTTTTCTAATCAAATCGCCGTCGTTTTAGATATTAAACCAGGAGAAAGACAGGCGCTTTTAGAAGAGAACAATATTAAGGAGAGACTAAGAAAAGAAGTGGATTATCTAAACCGGGAAATTAAAGTGTTGGAGATCGAATTCAGTCTTTCTTCAAAAACCCAAAAGAAGTTTGAGCAAGGGATGAGAGAGTCAATTTTGAGAGAGAAGATGAAGACAATAGAAGAAGAGTTAGGAGAAAAAGGAGAAGACAAAGACGTGAGCGATTATCAAGAGAAGATAAAAAAAGCCAAGATGCCAAAGGAAGTCGGGGAAAAAGCGGAAAAAGAACTAAAAAGGTTGAAACAGATGTCCCAGTTTAATCCGGAGACTTCCTATATCAGAAGTTATCTTGACTGGCTGGTTGAGTTGCCCTGGTCGGTTTTTTCTCCTAATAACATTGACATCAAGGGAGCGGAGAAGATTTTAGAAGAAGATCATTATGGTTTGAAAAAAATAAAAGAAAGGATTTTGGAATATTTGGCGGTGATGGAACTCCGGAAAGAAAAAGAAAAACCGAAGGGTTATCAGCCGACGATTCTTTGTTTTGTTGGGCCGCCTGGCGTGGGTAAGACTTCATTGGGAAGATCAATCGCCCGGGCGCTTGGTCGAAAGTTTGTCAAAATGTCTTTGGGTGGCATTAGGGATGAGGCCGAGATTAGGGGACATAGAAGAACCTATGTTGGCTCGATGCCTGGGCGGATAATCCAAGGGATTAAACAGGCAGGAACAAAGAACCCCGTCTTTATGCTTGATGAGATTGATAAAGTAGGCCGGGATTACCGGGGCGATCCTTCGGCGGCTCTTTTGGAAGCTTTGGATCCCGAGCAAAACCATGCTTTTTCTGATCACTATCTTGAGGTTGACTTTGATCTTTCTGATGTTTTTTTTATCACGACAGCCAATATCTTAGATACGGTTCCGCCGGCTCTTCTTGATCGATTGGAGATTATTCATTTTCCAGGTTATACTGAGGACGAGAAGTTTAATATTGCCAAAGATCATTTGATAAAAAAGCAGTTAGCCGCTCATAGCTTGACTGGTGAGGAAGCTTCTTTAACTGAGAATGGCTTAAAAACAATTATCAGGCGTTATACGCGGGAAGCTGGGGTTCGTGAGCTTGAGAGGCAGATTGCCACGATTTTTAGGAAAATCGCCAGAGAGATTGTTGAAAAGAAAGGTCGGGAAAAAACCGTTGGCGTTTCCGAACTTCATCGATATCTGGGGCCTTTTAAATATTCGTCCCAGATGATTGAGGAAAAAGATACGATTGGAATAACCACTGGTTTAGCTTGGACGCAGGCCGGCGGAGACATTTTGTTTATTGAGGTGGCGGTTATGCCAGGAAGAGGAACATTAACTTTAACCGGACATTTGGGAGAGGTGATGAAGGAGTCTTGTCAAGCAGCTTTGTCTTATATTAGGGCGCGCTGGAAAAAATTTTGCTTAAAAGAAGATTTTTTCCACAAAATTGATATTCATGTTCACGTTCCTGAAGGAGCCGTTCCAAAAGACGGGCCGTCAGCCGGAATTGCCATCACGACAGCGATGGTTTCTGCCTTGAGCAAGACGCCGGTGAAAAGAACAGTGGCGATGACCGGTGAGGTGACTCTTCGTGGTCGGGCTTTGGAAATAGGCGGAGTTAAAGAAAAGGTAATTGCTGCTCATCGTGCCGGCATCAAAACCGTCATTATGCCCAAAGACAACAAAAAAGATCTGGAAGACATACCCGACTACGTCCTCAAAGGCCTCAAGTTCGTCTTCGTCGAGCATATGGATCAGGTTTTGAAGGTTGCGTTGAAAGATAAATAAATCTCGCGGAGTTTGTAGAAAACATTATAGATTTTATACAAAAAAGGATTGATAATTAGGTCGTAGCTGCCTATAAATTCCACAAACTTCGTTCCATAACCTTGTTTAAAACGGGTAAAACCCGACCACGGGTGGGTTTGGTCATAATCAGGAGGCAGTGATCCCCACATGTCAAACTTTTTGGCGCCGAGTTTTTTTCCAAGCTTGATTGCTTCCCACATCAAAAGATTTGACGCCATTAAATTTCTGAACTGTTCTGATGTTCCTCCGTAGACATAGTAACCA
>Ga0172371_10000060_pt1 | contig 133752 bp, 87 predicted proteins | sample Lak12m_FD_114543 | JGI IMG/M metagenome (GOLD analysis project Ga0172371, IMG submission 114543) | Freshwater microbial communities from Kabuno Bay, South-Kivu, Congo - kab_022012_12m | ecosystem: Environmental > Aquatic > Freshwater > Lake | place: Democratic Republic of the Congo: South-Kivu...
AGTTCCACTTCTAAGGGTTGTCCTGAATCCACATTCTGAGCACTGAAATTGCCATTTTGAGCTTAACCAGTATTGTCTGGTTCCGCCACATTTCTTATAGGTCACACCTTCTTTCATCCGAATGTCACGAAAATGTGCCTTACACCGATTCTCTTTCGAAAATGATTCCATAAACTCTGGTAACTTCATCGTTATCCTATTTTTTTGACAAAGTTATACCCTGTTTTTGACAATTTCTGTCAAAGTGGTAAATGAGCGAATAATCAATTTTAAATTTAGAATATCGTTCGTTTTACGTTTACTCAGAAGAACTTTGATCAATTTAACGAACTGAATAAAAATAAATGCGCCAATATTACAAATTATTGATATTGGCGCATTTATGACTTAGAAATAATTTATTCCAAGATAACCTTTTCAGTAAACACCTTAGAATTAGTAATAATTCTTACCAGATAAACGCCTTTTTTAAGTCTAGATAAGTCAATTGACAATTCACTGTTCGCATTTTGATTGAAGAAAAGCTGTTTACCGCTTATGTCGAACACTTCAACAATGGAAGATTCAGCAGTTTTAAATACCAAAATGCCAGTTGTTGGATTGGGATAAAGAACAACATCTTTCTCAATCAAAGAATGAGACCCTTCCTCAATGATGATATCAGTAAAGTTCGATATTAATCCACTTTTTGAACCAGAGCAAAAAAACTCATGAAATTGAAATTCATTGCTGATTACAGCATTCAAATCATTTCCTTTATAAAGTATCGCATTAGGATATCCTGAACTATACCAGTATTCAAAGGTTTCTTCTTTACCCAAGGCGTAGACATCAATTCTATCAACCTTAAAATTAGCCTCAAATGTAAATTCTCCATTAACATCAGTAAAAGCTTTAACCACTCTATATTCATTGTTAGGCAGAGGAACATTCGTACCACACTCCTTAGTCCCAGAGCCTAATATATATGCGTCCTTCACTGGCACTAAAACATTATTTTCATTTTTTTTCACAATTCCTGTGAACTTCCAACAATCGCCTTTATGTTCATTGTTTCCAGAATAAAGAAAGTCATTTGCTTGAACACCTGTGCAACTACGGGAAAATCCATTCTTAAAAATACTATTGTTACCTTTAACAATCTCTTTTGGGTTATCATCAATTGTTTTTAGGGAAACTGTCGCACCTGGGCCTACTCCAGAATAATAGCTGTCCTTAAAAGCAAACCAAGTAAAACCAGTAGCACCTGCTTTTGAAGCCATATCAATTGCAAATTCTCCATATTCCCGTTGTTCCATTTCTGTCCCAAGTTGTTCAGCAACAGAATTATAAATTGAAGCTGTGTCTGCGGCAAACCCTGTTTCTCCAATTATCCATGGCATTTTAATTTGCTTCATTGCATTTTCGAGCCATTTCATTTGAATTTTTATATCAGTTGGTCCTGTATCATGAGCAAAAACACCTCCATTATTTTGAGGTGGGTACATATGAAAGTCATAGAAATCAACATTATTTTTATGCAATACCGGATCCCATGATTTTAGGCATCCAAATACATGAATTCCAATATTTATCAAATGATTTTGGTCAAAAGACCTAATCTTGTTTTTGATACTTTCAGTAAACTCAGGATATTCACATTTCATATCACAAACCGATTGAGTTGGAAAATCCAACTTATATAAATCGGGTTCCTGTAGAACGGCATAACTAAAAATGGTTTCATTATCTTTAAATCGATTTGCCACCAAACCAAGATAATCGATATAATTTTGCCATGCAACATTACTATATTGAGCTTCATCCAAGCCTGTAAAGAGCATAACTTTCAATCCAGCTTCCTCAGCTAAAGTTAATACTTCCTCAATCATATTTAGATATTCTGTTTCTGTCATCTCCACTCCAAGTTCATTGGGTGTATTTAAAGTACCAGTCTGATAGACATCCCTATTCGTTGTAGTTGTATAAAAAAACAATTTATCCGAATTCGTATCGGTTTTAATTTTGGAGAATGGCCCATCTGTCCATAAATTGAAATTAAGTCGAACAACATCAAATCCCCAACTTTTAATTTCAAGAAAGTCATTTTTAATGATTGCATAACTTTCGGCTTTATTTTGGAAAGGTAAATCCGAAAACGCGTCTCTTCTTGATAATACGTCAAAGCCTGCATAGTATCTTTGATCTCTTTCTGTGACAGGATTATAAGCAATATTCTTGTAGATGCTCAAAGTATATGCCAAAATAAAAGGTGAATATGGCTCCCCTTTTAGCATAAACCTGTCACCTTTAGTATAAGCAAAATTTTCATTTACCGGAGGTGCAACCTTTTTGACAAAGGCTTTAGAATCTTTATATTCAATAATATAGACGCTTTCTCCATTTTTGTAAAGATTTGGTTTATTCTCAAGAATTAGAGAATTGTCGTCTATTTGATAATTGACCCATTTACAATCGTCAAAGTAGGTACTTTGAAGATTCCCATTTTGTCCGGCATATATAACTTGATCGCCAGTATAAATAAGGCTTGATTTAGGATAAGTAGGCTCACCAGTTGGATCTAAAACTCCATATCCAAGAAGTCCACTAAAATTATTGTAATAATTTCCAATTCGGTAGTCATTTGCCCTAACGTAAAAAACGTGATCAGGATAATCAGAAGCTGCAATTCTTGAATTAGTTGCAATTAAATCTGTTTGGAAACTACCAAAATCCCACTGTCTAGTAGTATTATTATACCTAAAATAGCTGACCATTCCATACTGATCAACAAAGTATAGACTTCCATTTTGCTTATAAACCAAATTTGACCATCCCTTTGCTGTGGGTGCAGAAACTGAAGCTGAAAGTGGTCCATAACCATAACTGGACTCATTGATAAACCAAAATGAACATACTTTATTATCGCCTTTTCTCACGTATTAAACCTGATTTAAATGTATGGCATCAATCCAGCTTGCATCTGCAACTTCATCAGCCATTGGATAAATTTTGCTGGTTGTAGTACCATTAAATTGCCTGATTAATGCAATTTCATTTTTATTGGTGATATAAAATATTTGCTTCCCATAAGTAGAGCTGTTTCTCAAGATTAAGTTTGAAGAAAGCCTGGCGTCTGGAGCTAAACCAAAAAAAACTACAGGTTGACCATCTGGAGCTTTTTTCATTATTTTTCCGTTAGTGCCAATGTAAATGATTGTGCCATCATCTTCTACAGCAAAGCTCTCTGATAGGCTTGTTTCTTGAATGAAGTTAGCATCCTTTTTCCACTTAAAGTAGTTGTACTGTGAAAAAGTTGGTGAAATCATGAAGAACATGAAAATAATTGCAATAGTTCTCATAAGAAAAAAGTTAGGTTTAAAAATAATTAGTTATCGATACAAATATATTGCAGTAACGTGTTGTGCGATTGGAATTTATAACAAGAATGTTAGTAACTAAAACAAAAATAAGTTATGCAAAATACTGATAAACAGTATATTAGATGTATTATTTACCACTAAAAGACTTCTATTATGCATAACTTACGCCCAAAATTTCGACAAATTTCTTGACCTAACAAAATCTATCTTTAAAAATAGAATCAACGATTAGGGTAACTTCAAATTTTACTCAAATAAGCCTAAAATGACTGATTGTGTGATTATTGCACTGTCGCTTACAAGTGAGTCGCTAGGAATTGATAGTGAGAACTACTTATGGGGCAAACTAAAGTGTGATCATTCAAGTGACTTTCCAAATCTAATCGATCGTAGTAATTTCAATCGACTGCGTAAAAATTTATACCCTTATGTTGAAATACTGAACCAAATAGTTTCCAATGAAATGAATCTGAATGATGACGTTTATATGGTTGATTCTATACCAGTTCCCATTAGCAAATTGGTAAGAGAAAAGCAGGTTAAAATATGCAAAGAACAATTTGAAACCGCTCCCGATAAAGGTTATTCAGCAGTAAATAAGGTCTATTATTTTGGTTATAGACTGCATTTGATAACCTCCGTCAGGGGGAAATTTCATAGTATGGATCTGACCAAAGCCAGTGTACATGATGTGCATTTTCTACCACAGCTAAAATATACAGGCTTGAATACCTGCACTTTAATTGGCGATAAAGGCTATCTTTCAAGCGAATATCAATTAGATTTGTTCACAAGCTGCCAGGTAAATATGCAAACACCTTCGCGCTCAAATCAAAAAGAACGTCTGCCTTTAGAACTAATTTATCGCAGATTGAGAAAAGAATTGAAACACTTTTCGCTCAGCTTTGTGATCAATTTATGCTAAAAAGGAAATATGCAAAAACAGTAATGGGGTTGTCGATAAGATTATTGACAAAAATTACCGGAGTTACTTTATTGCAATACCTCAACTTGCAAAACAACAAACCTTTGAATCATCTGAAGCACGCTTTAGCATCATGAATATAACCACATAACACGTTTACTGAATAAATAGTAATACAAATCCCCCCCCGTTTCAACCAATCTCCCTACATTTGCAATTCCGCATCAAAAAATAAGTTTATTCCAAGCCTATGGTATTCAGCAGCAGCCTTTTTCTCCTGTATTTCCTTCCGGTATTCCTGTTGTTTTACTACTTTGCCGATGTCAGGTATAAAAATTATGTAGCGCTGGCCGCCAGTTTATTCTTTTATGCCTGGGGTGCGCCGACATTCATTTTTATTGTAATCGCATCTATCATCGCCGATTTTTACGCGGTAAATGTAATGCACCGGTCTACCGGGCGAAAGAAAAAATGGTGGGTTGCTTTCTCGGTCGCCCTCAATATAGGCATGCTGCTTTATTTTAAGTATGCCAATTTCTTTGTTGATAACATTAATGAACTTATTTCTGCCCTGGGCCATCAACCGGTAGCATGGACCAAAGTTGCGCTGCCGATTGGTATTTCGTTCTTCAGTTTCCAGAAAATGACCTACGCGGTGGATGTGTACCGCAAGGTGCATGCACCGCTTAAAAAAGTGAGCGATTTTGCGCTCTATATTCTCATGTTTCCGCAGCTGATTGCCGGCCCGATTGTTCGCTTTAACGAGGTAGCCGATCAGCTTGAAGACCGTTGTGACAACGAAAATGTCGACAACCGCCTTACCGGATTTTTTCGTTTTGCACTCGGGTTGGGCAAAAAAGTGCTTATTGCCAATGTGCTGGGCGAGTATGCCGACAGTGTGTTTGCCCTGAATCCTGATAATATGACTACAGCTACCGCGTGGATGGGAGTTTTGGCCTATGCATTTCAGATCTACTACGACTTTGCCGGCTATTCTGACATGGCCATCGGGCTGGGACGCATGATCGGGTTCGACTTTCTTGAGAACTTCAACAATCCTTACATTTCGCAGAATATCAGCGAGTTCTGGCGCCGCTGGCACATCTCGCTCGGTCGCTGGATGCGCGATTACCTCTACATCCCACTGGGCGGAAACCGGGTTTCGGTACGCAGGCTCTATTTCAACTTGTGGCTGGTATTTATCATCTCCGGATTCTGGCATGGTGCCGCCTGGAATTTTGTGGTATGGGGCGCCTTCCATGGCTTCTTCCTGGTAGCCGATCGCTTATTTTTACTCAAATTTTATAAAGCCATCGGCAAATATCCCTCTGTGATCATTACCTTCATCATCACACTTGTGGGCTGGGTATTGTTTCGCTCCGAATCGCTGGCCTACGCGCTGCACTTTACCGAACGCATGTTTGATTTCACTATGGGCCCGGCAGTTTACATCAGCCGCAAAGTATGGATAATACTCATTATAGGAGCCTTATTCGGCTTTTGGGCTTTATTTGGGAATATCGAAAAGTGGCAGGGCAAACTCTTCGGTAAAAAGCAGTCGCTGCGTACGCTCAGCATCATGACCATTTTGTCGTTATTGTTGTTTATCCTCAGTCTGGCAGCCATCACCTCATCCGGATTTAACCCGTTTATCTATTTCAGGTTCTAAGCATGAAACTCCTGAAGAACATACTGTTTCTTTTGCTCATGCTGATGATTGGCCTGCCGCTTATTCAGCAATCCGTTCCGCTGTTCACGGTTAAGCCGCTGAACGGGGCTTTCAGCGAACCCGTTTCGCCATCCCTGTCGTGGAAAACAGTATTCGATGGTACATTTCAGGATTCACTGAATACGTGGATAGAACACAACATTGGTTTCAGGCCCACGCTGGTGCGCATCAACAACCAGGTTTCCTATTCGGTATTTGACTCAGCACTGGCCAATGGCGTAGTAATCGGCAACGACCGCTATCTGTACGAAATCAATTACATAAAAGCCTGGAAAGGGTGGGATTTTATCGGCGATTCAAGCATAGCAGCCGAAACGCAAAAAGCTTCCTATGTTGCTCAAAAACTGCATGAAGCCGGAAAAAGCCTGCTGTTTGTATTGGCACCGGGCAAGGCAAGCTTTTTCCCCGAATACATACCAGATTTATACAAAAACAAACCTTCAGGACCTCAGACCAACTATCATGCATGGCGCAACAGTTTCAGCAAAGCCGGCCTTCCGCTCATCGACTTTAACGATTGGTTTGTAAAAATGAAGGACACCGCTTCATACCCACTCTACCCGCAATGCGGCATCCACTGGAGCGCGTATGGCGTGGCGCTTGCCCTCGACTCACTCATTAATACCATAGAACATGACCGCAACATCGATATGGTGGATATGAGCTGGGATGGTTTCGACATCCCTGACACCCTGCGCAGCCCCGATTACGATATTGCCGAAGGCATGAACCTGCTATTTACCATACCGCATTACAAAATGGCCTATCCGCGTTTGCGGTTCAGCAACGAAACCGGTAAGGTGAAACCCAATGCCCTTGTGGTAGCCGACAGCTATTACTGGAGCATCTTCGGGTCGGGTATTTCGGCACGGTTGTTTAACGACAATACATTCTGGTATTATAATGTTGAAGCGCACAACCCGCAGTGGAAAGCGCCCCGAAAAACAGCCGATATCAACATACTCGATGCTACCGGCAACGCCGATGTAATTATTATGATGGCCACCGAAGCCAACCTATACCGCTTCCCTTACGGTTTTATCGACCGTTTGTACGATGCACTGATGGCCGAAGGGGGAGTTAAAGCTTCGGACAAACCGGTTGTGATCATTGATGAAGCCAAAAAAGAAGCCGAAATTGCCGAAATCATGAAAAACATTGATAACACTCCCGGCTGGAAGGAATCGGTACGCGAAAAAGCACAGAAAAAAGGCATAGGCTACACCGAACAACTGCGGTATGATGCGGAGTGGATGTGGGAGCAGAAGCAGAAATGATTCATACAAATTCAATTTTGTTTAACCACGCAACTCATGGATAAAAAGCGCGGATCCCGGCCACAGTTTACAATGAACGAAGCCATCTGTCGGGCCAACATCCGGCGAATGGCCGAAAAAGCCCAAGCATCAGGCAGTTTATTCCGGCCGCATTTTAAAACGCACCAATCGGTGGAGGTAGGTGAATGGTTTCGCGAAGCAGGGGTAAATGCGATAACGGTTTCATCGGTAACGATGGCTCGCTTTTTTCAAAATGCCGGCTGGAACGACATCACCATCGCATTTCCGCTTAATGTAGCCGAACTGGATACAATAAACCGGCTTGCCGGCGAGATTAACCTGAACCTGTTATTCGATATGCCCGATCAAGCTGCCGCAACTGTTCAGCAGCTTACACATCCGGCTGGTTTTTTCCTCGAAATTGATGATGGCTACCACCGTTCGGGCGTGTTGCCCGGAAACCTTCAGCAAATCGACCAAATACTGGAGATTGCTAAGGGAAGTACACTCACCTTCAGAGGTTTTTTAACGCATTCGGGGCACACCTATGCTGCACAAGATAAAGCAGCGGTGCTTGCCATTGCAGAAAATACGAAGCAGTTATTGTTGCGTTTAAAACAACAATACATTGCCAACCATCCCGACATTACAATTTCTGTGGGCGATACTCCCTCGTGTAGTTTGGCAGATGATTTCAGCGGAATTGACGAAATACGGCCGGGGAATTTTGTGTTTTACGACCTGATGCAGCTCGCCATCGGTTCATGCACCTTCAGCGAGATAGCAGTCACAGTAATTTGCCCGGTTATTTCGGTTTATCCTGATCGGAATCAGGCGCTAATATATGGTGGCGCTGTTCACCTATCAAAAGAATCGGTTGAGATATATGACCATGGCAAAGTGTATGGTTTGGCTGTTCCCTTTTCGGATAACAAATGGGCCTCTCCCGAAGGCGCAGATTATCTGGTATCGCTGTCGCAGGAACATGGCATTTTTAAAACAGCCAGCCCATGGTCAAAATCGCTGAAACCAGGCGATTTGGTTGCCGTTATCCCGGTACATTCATGTCTGGCAGCCGATCTGGCCATCAGGCAATGAGCTGCTTTAGCTTCATGGTGTTTTTCTGACACAAGGGACGAGGGACGCAGAAAAGGGACGAGGGGCGAGGATTGGGACATGGTGACAAGGCGACGGGGAGACAAGGAGAGTGAATCTTACTTCATTACTCAATCCTACTTTGAGCCTGCCTGACTGCCGTCAGAGCAGGCAGGATTTTTACTTTGTGCTTTGAGTTTCTCTCAATAGGCTCTTTCGTTGCGCCCTTCAATATAGTTGATAAATGAACGGTTAACTACCTTGTTGCCACCCGGTGTAGGATAATTGCCTGTAAAATACCAGTCGCCGGTATGATTGGGGATTGCGGTATGAAGGTCCTCAATGGTTTGATAAACTACCTGAACCTGAGCGCGGCAGCCGGCAGGAGTTACCAGTTGTGAAATTTTACCGCTGATTTGTGTAGCGGTAAACGGCCGGTAAATATCCTTAACAAAATTTACCACCTCTTCTTTAGGGAGGTTTTCCTGAGCTTTGCACTTTTGATACACTTCGTTGATCACGTGGGACTGATTGGTCTCTTTAAGCAATTCAATGGCCGCGTTAAATGCAATAAAATCGCCCAGTTTTGTCATATCTATGCCATAGCAATCGGGATAACGGATTTGAGGTGCCGAGCTGGCTACCACAATTTTAACCGGTCCGAGGCGGTCGAGAATACTTATAATGCTTCGCCTGAGTGTAGTACCGCGCACAATCGAATCGTCGAGCACCACGAGATTATCAACACCTGGCCTCACTACCCCATAGGTTACATCGTAAACGTGGGCTACAAGGTCGTCGCGATCGTTGTCCTGAGTGATAAAGGTTCTCAGTTTGATATCTTTCACAGCCACTTTTTCAACCCGGGGTTTCAGGGCAAAAATCTCTTCAATCCGTTTCATTGATAAACCGGCTGCATCCTTAAGCAAAAGGTCTTTTTTGATGCTGTCGCAGAAATCCGTTAAAGCCTCAACAAGGCCATAAAAAGCCACGGCCGCTGTATTGGGGATATACGAAAACACTGTATTGTTCAGATTGTGATTTACGGCCTGCAATATGGCAGGAGTAAGCAGCTTACCCAGCTCCTTGCGTTCACGGTAAATATCTGTATCGGTGCCGCGGCTAAAATAGATGCGCTCAAACGAACACGCCAATCTTGCGGCAGGTTCGAGTATTTTTTCCATAAGCACTTCACCATTCTTGCGTATTACCAACGCATGCCCCGGCTCTACTTCGTGCACTTTTGCAAACGGAACATTCATCGCAGTTTGTATAACAGGCCTTTCGGAAGCAGCAATTACAACCTCATCATCATGGTAGTAAAATGCCGGTCTGATGCCCGACGGGTCGCGAAAAACGAAAGCATCGCCATGGCCCAGCATACCGGCAATGGCATATCCACCATCCCAGCTATAGGCCGCCTTCCTTAGAATTTCAGCAATATTTATAGCATTGGTGATACGGGGGGTTATTTCTTTTTTGGTAAGTCCCTCGCTTTTAAACCGGTTGTAAAGCACTTCGTTCTCTTCATCGAGAAAGTGGCCGATTTTTTCAAGAATGGTAATGGTATCCGATGTTTCAACAGGATATTGGCCCAAATCAACCAGGCGGTTAAAGAGCTCATCCACATTGGTCATATTGAAGTTACCAGCCAGCACCAGATTGCGCGTCATCCAGTTGTTTGAGCGAATTACCGGATGCAGATTCTGAACATTGTTTTTGCCAAAAGTGCCATATCTAAGGTGCCCCAGCAATAACTCACCGGCAAAACCGGCATTCTGCTTCAAATAATTTACATCCTTCAGCCGATTGGGGTTCCCTTCGGCAAGGGCAGTTATTTCGCCATAAGCGGCTTTAAACACATCTGATATCGGCGAACCGCTGTTCGAGCGGTGGCGGCTTATGTATTTTGAGCCCGGTTTCGGGTTAAAATTGATGCAGGCTATGCCGGCTCCGTCCTGCCCCCTATTGTGCTGTTTTTCCATAAGCAAATGCAGCTTGTTCAGTGCCCAGGTTGTTGTACCGTACTTGTTGTGATAGTACTCAAGAGGTTTAAGAAGCCGTATAAGGGCTATGCCGCATTCATGGTTGATCTGCTCGCTCATGCTGTGAGTATTGGCGTTATTCTGCTATATTTGCCGTTGAATTAATGAAGTTGCAATCTTCAAATAATTCTGCAAAAATAAACATTTAAACGGGCCGGTAACCGGAAACTAAGAATGCCGCCTCCGCAATAATTGGCCTTAAGGCTCAGTGCGGGTTAGATTAATTCGACAACCATGAAACCTTTAAAAACTCATATACAACTGGCTCAACCCTCCGACATCGGTTTTATTTCAGGCAATCAGTGCAGTATGGCGCTCGAAACTGAAAATATTACACTCAACAGCGAAACTGTTCTGAATGGCGTTACAGCAGTGTTCAACGATCCTGCCAAAGGTTTTTATATTGTTGCCGAGCAGAACGATGCCAAAGCTGCCTGCCTTTTAATTACCCCTGAATGGAGCGACTGGCGCAATGCCTGGGTTTGGTGGATTCAGTCGGTTTATGTGTTGCCGGCGTTCAGAAAGTCGGGCGTTTTTGGCACGATGTATGAGTATATTCGTTATATGGCCGAAAAGCGTACGGACGTAGCCGGTATCAGATTGTATGTTGACAACACCAATACTCCGGCTCAAATGGTATACAAAGCAGTTGGGATGAATGGAGAGCATTACACCACATTTGAATGGATGAAAAATTAATAATCAATTGAAAATGAAGAAACAACTTTTATTGTTTTGGATTGCCCTCACAGCAATGCAGGCTTTTGCACAACAACCGGGCATGCGCCCTAACCGATGTGATGTGGCACTTCCGGATGCTATTTTCAGACAAAAACAACGCTCTGTAATTCTACAGCCCTCCGAAGAACTCAGGCTTCAGGTGGCCATGGCCATTGCGACCAATAACTGCCTCTCGGTTGATCAGGTTAAAAGCATTACTGCTTTGTTTGCCGAAGACTACAACAAGCTCGATTTTGCCAAAGCAGCCTATATGAATACCGTAGACAAGGAGAACTATTACTTTGTTTACGACGCCTTTGCCTACTTTTCAACGGCGTTTATGCTGCACGATTATATTGCGGCCACCGATGCTCATCCACATGATTACATCCCGCCCTACGAACCTCCGGTGGTCGTTAATTTTCCTCCGCTTGATTATCCTGAAGCAATTAATTATCAGGGGCCAGCCAATTGCGAATCGCCCATGCGTGATGGTGAATTGATGAACCTGGCTACCGACATTGCCTCCTCAGGCAACGAAGCCGACAAACTGATGATGCTCACGCAAGCTATGCAAAACAATTGTATAACCGTTGCACAGATGATGAAGCTGGCCTCCCTTTTAAACTCAGAACCCAACCGGCTGAGCTTTGTAAAGTCTGCCTGCAATTCGGTGTTCGATTTGGGCAATCTGCCGGCAGGTGCACAACTATTTGCGCATATCCCCAATAAATCGGCGTACAACGATTACATCACCAACGTAATCCGGAATGCCACCCTCCCTCCTCCCTGCAGCGTGAGCAATCAGGAGTTCGGGCGTATGCTTGAATCCATCCGCAAGGAAACATTCAACAGCACCAAGGTAACGCTTGCCAAACAAATAATCCGTTCAGGCAAATGCTTTACCACCCGCCAGATAAGTGAAATTGTGAAGCTATTTACCTTTGATGATACCCGCCTCGATATCGCCGAATACGCATGGGATTTCACCATCGACCGCGAAAATTATTATCAACTCACCGAGGTATTTACCTTTAGCAGCACCAAAGACAGCCTGCTGAAATTTATTAGCGAAAAACATTGATCCTGCTGTAAAGATTGTAAATCAATTTTAGGCGCGCTGTTAAATAAGCCCGGATGTGCAACAAAACAACCGGGCATCTGTTAATTATGACCCGACTTGCTTATGAAAAACTATGCCTTTATTGTATTCTTTTCGGTAGTGTTGCTGATTTACTCAGCCATAAACTACTACATTTATCACCGTGCCATGCAGGCACTTCCATTTGAATCTGGAATAAAGCCCTGGTTTCGCTCCGTTTTTCTGGTAGTAGCGGCTTCGTATGTGCTGGGCCGCATTCTTGAGCGCGTTTACATTTCGGCCTTCAGTGATATTTTTGTTTGGATTGGATCATTCTGGCTTGCTGCCATGTTTTATTTTTTCCTGGCAGTGATATTGATTGATTTTGTGAGGCTGGCAAATCATTTCGGCGGCTTCTTACCTGCGTCGTTTACAACGCCTAAAGCAGCTCTCAATGTAATGGGAATCGCACTTTTTACGGTATTGTTTGCTGTTTTGGCCGGCTATATAAACGCCATACACCCTCGTTTCAAGAAGCTCGAAATCACCATCAACAAAAGCACCCGCAATCTGAAGGAACTCAATATAGCAATGGCATCCGATATTCATATGGGAACCATTATCGGGCCGCACCGCATCTCACACCTGGTTGATTCAATCAACAGCCTTCACCCCGATATCATTTTGCTTTCCGGTGACATTGTTGACGAAGATCTGGCGCCTGTTATCAGGCAGAATCTCGGAGATGTAATTAAAAAACTGAAAGCTCCGCTCGGTGTCTACGGAATTACCGGAAATCATGAGTATATCGGAGGAGCTGATACCGCTGTGCAATATCTGGAACAACATGGAATTACTATTTTACGCGATTCTGTAATAAAGGTGGCTGAGTCGTTTTATCTGGCCGGGCGCGAAGATCGCGACATGAGCCGTTTTGATGGGCGTAACCGCATTTCAGTGCAAAAATTGCTTGAAAAAACCGATAAGAGCTTGCCCATTATATTGCTCGACCACCAGCCATTCGACCTTCAATCAGCGCAGCTGGCAGGTGTTGATTTGCAGCTTTCAGGTCATACCCATCACGGGCAAATATGGCCGCTCAACTACATTACAAAGGCTATTTACGAAGTAAGCATGGGTTACCTCAAAAAAGGTGAAACCAACTATTACGTTTCATCGGGATATGGTGGTTGGGGGCCTCCGGTGCGCATTGGCAACCGCCCCGAAATTGTGAATATCCGCCTTATTTTCAATGCTTCAGGTTCTCCTATTGCCTCAAAGGTGCTGAATACACCCTGATAGCTTTCGGGTTTGCAGCGGCTTTTATTACCTTTGCGCTGAAACATCCGCAAGCTAATGGCCTCCGTAAAAAAATTCCCGCATACTTATGTAATCGTTTTTGCACTTATCGTTATCGCAGCTGTGCTCACCTGGATTGTGCCGGGAGGTACTTATCAGCGGCATATGATGGATGTAAATGGTAGTCAGCGCGAGGTTATCAGTGGTGATTCGTTCAGTTATGCAGATAATGAACCACAAAGCTGGCAGGTTTTCTCGGCACTGTTCGATGGATTTGTAGATAAAGCAGATATCATAGCATTTATATTGTTGATAGGTGGCGCTTTCTGGATTCTGAACAACAGCAAAGCCATAGATGTGGGCATAATGGCATTTTTATCAGCAACACGCAAAACCGAAAAACTGGCTATAATAAAATCCATTGGAATAGACAATATAGTTGTGACGCTCATCATGCTGATGTTCAGCATTTTTGGAGCAACCTTCGGCATGAGCGAAGAAACCATTGCTTTTGTGATTATTTTCGTTCCGCTTTCAATAAGTATGGGCTACGATAGCATTGTGGGACTGAGTATGTGCTTTGTGGCAGCCGCCCTTGGGTTTGCCGGCGCATTACTCAATCCGTTCACCATTGGTATTGCACAGGGTATTTCACATTTACCGCTTTTTTCGGGCATCGAATACCGCTTTGTTTGCTGGATAATCATCAATATCACCGGCATTTCATATGTGCTCTGGTACATGAAAAAAATCAGGCATTCGCCCGAAAAATCGCCGGTTTACCACGACGATGAATGGTGGCGTAACCGGCAACAGGAGGAATCATCTGCAACAATTGACTATTACACGCCGCGAAGCGCATGGATTGTTTGGTTGCTGCTCACAGCGGCCTTCGCCTGGTACGCCATCAAACTGCCTTATACACAGCTTACCATCGGAAACCTAACCGTAAACTGGCCGGTGTTGCCCATTTTTGCGTTTGGCTTTTTGATTACCGGCTGGTTATCGCTGCGCAAATCGGTACATTTTTTTATTCTCGATTTGCTGCTTTTTACCATCCTTTTATTGATTGCCGGCGTGATGGGATATGGCTGGTATGTAATGGAAATAGCCACCCTTTTTCTGGCTCTGGGGATTTTTTCAGGCATTGCCATGAATTATTCGGCAAATACAATCACAAAATTATTTCTCGAGGGCGTTAAGGATATTACCTCGGCAGCACTGGTGGTAGGATTGGCCGGAGGAATTATAATCATCCTCAACCGTGGTATGGTAATTGACACCCTGCTTCACAGCCTGAGCAGCTCCATGGCTGATTTGGGCAATTTTGCCACTGTTGGTTCAATGTATCTTATACAAACAGCCATCAATATATTTATCCCTTCAGGCTCGGCCAAAGCTGCGCTTACTATGCCAATAATGTCGCAATTTTCCGATCTTATTGGCCTTTCGCGGCAGGCAACTGTAATGGCATTTCAATTTGGCGACGGCTTCACCAATATGATTACCCCAACATCAGGTGTACTTATTGGCGCCCTGGGCGTTGCCCGGATACCATACGATAAATGGTTGAAGTGGGTTACTCCGTTTATGATTATCCTGATAATTCTGGGATTTTTGTTATTGATTCCAACCGTAACCATGCAGCTGAATGGATTCTGAAAAGGCATCGCTACTGAGCGCGTTTATACAAAGCCCGGTGGGTTGTATCGAGCTTACGGGGAATATGCAGGGCATTCAAAGCCTGCGGTTTACCGATCACCCTTGCGAATTAATGATTCCCGAAGAATTGTCAGCTACTGTTCATCAGGTATACGAATATTTCGAAGGCACGCGCACACACTTTGACCTGATGTTAAATCCGGTTGGCACTCCTTTTATGCTACGCGTTTGGCACGAACTTATGCTTATACCTTACGGTAAAACTGTTACTTATGGACAGCTGTCGGAGAAGCTGGGCCTTCGCAATGGTGCGCGGACAGTTGGCCTTGCCAATGGCGCCAATCCTATTTCGATAATTGTTCCCTGTCACCGGGTGATTGGCACAAGTGGCAAGCTTACAGGCTATGCCGGCGGGTTATGGCGCAAGGAGTGGCTCTTACGTTTCGAGAAAACACATTCAGGCGAAGGACTTTTTGCAGGTTTTTAAGTGTCCGATACCGGACAATTTTAATCCATTATTAAAAAAGTTTTAAACCTCCCTTCCACAACGGTTTCTATATAATTGATAAACTGCCTGTTATAGCATCTGGCACAAATTTGGCTTAGTACCTGATAACCAAACCTGCTGCTATGAGAGAAGTTGTACTACTGATTCCGGATACGGAACCTGAACAGAATGTTGAGATTGAAGTCCGCATAAACGGACGCAGTAAAAGCATACAATATAGGGTTGAATTGGTGACCTGGGAAGGCAGTCACCCTTCGCCCGCAGAAAAATTTATGGTGCTGAAACATCGGATTGATGCTTACGACAAGGATTGGGAGCTGATAGAAATCGGCCTACCTGAACCAGAGAAAATTCCACTTGTATTCCGGAAAAGAAACGGGTTTTCATCATAATCCGGAGCTTACCCCTGCAACGAACTCCGCACAAAATCAACCAAAAGCGGAATTTCAGCAACAGCAACTCCATTCTGAATCAGATATTCCTTATCAGATGCAAAAGCTTTGAGGAATGATTTTACATCGCCTCCACGTTTCTCAATACTACTCTGATAAAGGGTAGCAGCCTGTGATTTGTGCCCCAAACAAAATTCGACATGGGCGGCATTCATAAAATCATAGGCATTGGGTTCGCGTTGGAGCAACTGGGTGTAAACGGCTGATGCTTCGTCGCACCGGTTCAGTAAAAACAGGCACCACGCCAATGGCCGCATCGTATCCGGATTTGACGATTCATTCAAATCGAGGCGATAAAAATGCTCCAGTGCCTGCCTTACATTTCCTGTATTCAGATAACAGGTAGCCATTGCAGCCTGTATTCTCATGTCATCAGGATAAAGTGCTGAAAGTTCGCTATATACCTTGAGCGCTTCACGCGGCTGCTGAAGTTTAAGATAGCATTGTGCCATTTTTTGCAACAACCACTTGCGGTTAGTATCAAACAAATCAGCTTTCTGATACATTTCAAGGGCCCCGGTATAATCAGCCATTTGCTGCAGGCAATAACCATTGCGCTCATACAAGCCTGCTGACGATTCGCCATTCTTCAGCAGCATTTCAAACAACTCGGCCGCCTGAGGGTAAAGTTGCGCATCAAAGCAAAAAGTGGCAAGTTGGTGATAGAATTGCATACCGGGAATCATGGTCTCAAAAAGCGAAAGCCTGTAAGTATCCAATGGCCCGCTGAATACATTTCCGGTTTCGGCATGTATTGCGTTGAGTGTGAAAAACCGGTAAAGGTCCTGCACATACTGAATAATGATACGTTTTTTAACCAGCATCGGATCTGCCAGCTCTTCGGCCAGCAGCTCATGAAGCTGTTCATTCTCGGCTGCCAGCATTTGAGCAATCATTTCCTTTTGTGCTTCGGGCATAAACCGAAGGTTCAGCACAAAAGAGTACTTATCGGAGTTACATAGGAATGGTGAATTGTTAACGCCCTGTAATACGACATCACGCACCGGGTCTTTCTCGTTGTCGAGGGCATTCACTACCGTAAAATTGCCTGTATAAAAAGGCATAAACCAATGATGAATGCTATTGAAAAACGGAAAATTCTTCAGCATGGCAAAGGTGCTTATAAACACATCGTTGCCCTCCATCTGCATATTGGTTAAATCTTCAAGCCTTCGCACGAGGTCAGGCTGATTGTCGAGATAACTCTCCCAATCGGGATTACGATCGGCACCGGAATCGTCTGACAATAATTTTTCAAGGTTTAGCCGCTCGCTCAGGTCCTGATTCAGTTTCATGATATCAGGCACAATTTCATCGCGGAACTTACGGGCAATCTGTTCGGTATTTCGTGCTCTGAACAGCTGCATGATTACAGCAAGGGTGTCTTCTTCAAATGAAGTATCACCAGCCATTTGTGTGAATGCTTCTCTGAGCTTCGGCTGAAGCACAATACGCTGATGATGCCTGCTTAAAATAAGCAAAATGCCCGTTAACGCCCTCATCGAAAGCTGCGGATTGGAATGGTTGTAAAGTTTTACCAGCAAAAGCAAACGGTGTTTATCGAAGGTACGCACCAAGCCGAGCGTAAGCGCACTAATCAGCAAAGCCTTTTCCTGCCATGGGAACGATTCACTGTCGAAAATACGGCCTACAACCACCGCATCGTTTTCAGAAAACCTGTTGGTTAGCCACAAAAAATGGAAAGCCCTTTCGATGGCTTTACGATGCCGGATGGCCGATTCGCTCTCCGATTCATCGTCGTAAAGCGATGTGCTGCGTAACATTTCCTCAAGTTCAAAATCGAATGAAAGCCCCAGCAGGTTTTCAGTTAAATCTTCCTGATTCAACCGCATTTGTCTTTCCATTTCAAACTTCAGGGCCGACATTTTCAAACCGGCATGGCTTAGCAATTCAAGTTTGATGAGATCAGCCAGGTCATACAATTTTAAAATTAGTCCGTCATATATCGAATCGCGGCTCGGATCGTTAACCCCCATTATACTGTATTTTAGCATATTGGAGTAGGTAAAACGAAGTTCATCAAGCTCCTGTTCAAAAGCTTCGAAAGAGCGTGCCTGCACCATCATTTCAATTTTCTCCATGGCGTCAAGCAGTCGGCACTGTTGCAAAAGCGCGTTTACTCTTTCAAACCATTCTTCAATTTCATGAATTTTCATATTAATCCTTTCACGCATAACTATATCTCAAAAATCGTGCATTATCCGTTATTCTGACATTATTACATGCGGGTATGTTCGCAATTGTACACCATGGCATCCGAATACGTACAAGCAAAACATGTTTTACAGAATCATTTTCTTTATTACTTTGATTTACAAAGCCTTAATTAATCTGGCATGATTCATGAATCAGGATTCATATTCCAGTGAAATGCAGGCTATGTCATTGTTTAAAAACTATCTGAGATCGGCTTTCCGCAATTTAGCGCGCATACGTGTGCACTCACTTATCAACATTACCGGGCTTGCCATTGGTTTGATATGCTTTATCATCATTATGCTGTATGTGGGTGATGAACGTAGCTACGACCGTTATAATTCGAAAGCAGGCCGAATTTACCGAATTACTTCAGTAACCGACTTTGAAGGCGTTGCCGAACGCTCATCGAGTTGCCCGGCACCATTAGGCCCTACATTGGTGGCCGAATATCCCGGACTGGTTGACAAAATGACGCGTGTTTTCAACAGGTGGTCGGGCGAGTTTTTTGTTGAGATAGGCGAAAAAGGCTACAGGGAGCGTAGATTCTTTTTTGTTGATTCAACTTTTACCGACATATTTGATGTTAATTTCGTGGCTGGTAACCCCTCTGATGCTTTATCAGCACCTTTCACCGCAATAATTACTGAAAGCACTGCCAATCGCTATTTCGGCACACTGAATGCCATAGGAAAAACTTTTTTGCTTGAAGGGCGAACCTCAATAACCGTTACGGGGGTTATCAGCGACACTCCGCCGCAATCGCATTTCCATTACGATGTACTGGTATCCATGTCGACAATACGCATGCTTTCGGGCGGTAAAATGCCCGAAACCTGGGTATATAACCCTTTCTGGACTTATGTTTTGCTTCATGATCCGGCAGATGCAAGCTACCTGAAAAAGCAACTTCCCGGATTTACCAAGCGCTATTTTTACGATGCTGAAAAAGAACATATAACTCTAGGTTTACAACCACTCACCGATATCCATTTAAAATCGGGGCTCGATTATGAAATCGAACAAAACGGAAATATAGCCTATGTAAGGATTTTAACAGCAATTGCCATATTTATGCTGTTAATCGCATGCATCAATTATATTAACCTCTCAACCGCATTTGCATTCAGGCGGTCACGCGAAACAGCCGTGCGTAAAGTTTCCGGTGCAACCGGAATTCAGCTCATCATTCAGTACCTGGGCGAATCACTACTCCTATCATTTCTGGCAATTATTATTGCACTCGCTGCGGTTGAATTAATTTTACCCTTTTTCAATACGTTTTCAGGTAAAGAGATCAGTACCAGCGCAATTTATTCTTTACCTTTTCTGCGCAACATAATACTACTCTGGATCGGAACAGGGCTTATGAGCGGAGTTTATCCCGCATTGTATCAGGCAGGTTTTAATCCGGTGAGTGTTCTTAAGGGAAACCGTACGGTAGCCGGCGGGGGTTCTATCGGCCGTAAGATATTGGTTGTGGTGCAGTTCAGTTTATCCATAATGCTAATCACTGCGTCGATGATGGCATTCGATCAGCTTAACTACCTGCGCAATGCAAATCTTGGTTTTCAGAAAGAGAACATTATCATACTACCGGTTATGCGATCGCCGGTGATAAAGCAATACGATGCATTTAAGGGAGCGCTGTTGCAGAAGCCGGGTATTGAAGGTGTTACCGCTGTCGATTATATTGTTGGCACCGATCATAACAATCACGAATTCCGGCCCGAAGGATACCCTGCCGATAAATGGCAGTTTTACCCGGCTCTGGTAGTGCGCGACGATTTTGTTAAAGTGTTCGGAATCAAAATTGCAGCAGGCCGAAACTACCATAACAACAGTAAAGCTGATGCCATGAACGCCATTCTGATTAACGAATCAATGGTGAAACATCTGGGATGGAAATCAAACACTGATGCAATCGGAAAGCAATTCCATTCACGTATTGGTAATGAACATGTTGTGGGCGTATTCAAGGATTTTAATGCCAGTTCGCTGCATAGCTCGGCAGGTCCGCTGGTTCTGAATCTGAAAGAAGATCAGCGTGAAATTGATGCCTTTACCAATTTTGTGGCTATAAAAACAACCCCTGGCATGCAGGCGCAAGCAATTGCTGAAATCGAGAAAACATGGAATGAATTTGTGCCAGGCCGCCCTTTTGAGTTTCGACTATTAACACGAGAACTTGACAAGCTTTACAGGGAAGAAGAATACCTTGGTAAATCGGCAGCCATCTTATCGGTTTTAACCATTGTAATTGCAGCACTTGGCTTGTTTGGTCTGGTTTCGTTTATGGCAGCTCAGCGCACCAGAGAGATAGGCATCCGCAAAGTGCTGGGTGCAGGCACTTTTCAGATTGTACGGCTGCTTACCACAAGTTACCTCAAATTGATAATGATCAGCATTGCGCTTGCATGGCCACTGGCTTATCTGGTAATTAACCGCTGGTTTGCGGGATTTGCCTATCAAACAGCCATTAAATGGGAGTATTTTGCCATTTCAGGAGCTGTTTCAATTTTTCTAACCGTGATGATAACAGGGCAAAGAGCCTTGCGTTCATCTGCGCAAAACCCTTCAATCACACTTAAATACGAATAAAGAATTAATGCGTAAGTTGTTCAACTGTTACAAAAATCCGCTGTTATGATTGGCAATTATCTCAAAAGTGCTACACGAAACTTCAGTAGAAACAAGTTCTACTCGGTTATTAATATCATGGGCCTTTCACTTGGTCTCACTGCCGTTTTCTTTATTCTATTGTACATAAACGATGAGCTCGGGTATGACAAGCACTTTAAGAATTATGAACGTATTTACCGGCTCGAAGGTGACTTTACTATCAACAACAAACATGACCGGTTTGCAGTATCTTCTATACCATTGGCTCCAGCACTTAAAATTGAATTCCCCGAAATAGAGCAGTTTTGCCGTTTTGCTACCAATGATAACGTAATTCTGAAATACAACGAAAAAGAGTTTTTTGAGAAACAGGTTTATTTCGCCGATTCAACAGCGCCCTCCATGTTCACACTTTCATTCAGCGAAGGAAATCCAGACAATGCGCTGAATGACCCCTTTACAATAATATTAAGCAAAAGCATGGCTATAAAGTATTTTGGCAATGGGCAGGCTTACGGTAAAACCATTGTAAGCGGCAATAATAACTCATTTAAAGTTACTGGCGTTTTCAACGATTTACCAGATAACACGCACATGAAGTTCGATATGCTAATGTCAATGTCTACGCTGGCAAGAATGTTTGGGCAGGAGCGTTTTAACAGCCTCGAACCCATGGCTTTCTGGAATGTTAACATGTACAGTTATGTGCTGCTAAAGCCCAATACCAGCATCGAAACAGTTACCGGAAAGTTTGATGCAGTTTACAACAAATACATGAAAGAAATTGGCGATCAGTTGAATGCATCGTTCAAACTGAATGCAACACGTATTGATAAAGTACACCACACTTCGAAACTAGCTGCCGATCTTCCGGTCGGGAATATGGCATACATTTATGTTTTCGGAGCTGTGGCCGTTTTCATATTGTTGCTTGCGTCGATCAATTATATGAATCTGGCGACTGCCAGAGCTGCAAACAGGTCGCGCGAGGTTGGATTACGCAAAGTAGTAGGGGCAAACCGCAGGCAAATAGCCTTCCAGTTTCTGAGTGAAAGTCTGCTATTAACACTGGCTTCGCTGGTAATATCCCTGGCACTTATGCAACTTTTGCTGCCTGCATTCAACCAATTGTCGGGCAAAAATCTGTCGTTTAGCTTTTTTGCAAATCCGGCAATATTTGGTGGCATCCTGCTTATATCAATACTTACAGGTTTGCTTTCGGGCATTTATCCATCGGTAGTATTGTCATCGTTTCAGCCTGCTGCTGTGCTTAAGGGCAAGTTGCATACAGGCACCAAAGGCAGCTGGATGCGTAAAGGTCTTGTTACCTTTCAGCTGGTAATTTCTGTTGCTATGATCACCGGTACGCTGGTAATTTACGATCAGCTCGGCTATATGATGAATGCCGATATAGGATTCGAAAAACATAACATTATGGTTTCCGAAATACAGGATACCGCATTCCGTAAAAAATTAGATAACTTCCGCGACGAGTTGCTTAAAGATCCGAATATTGACGATGTAAGCAGCTCAGTGGGTGTACCCGGTGATCGCAATGGCATTCAGGTGATGCGCGTTGAAAAGGAGAATAAAATGCAGGAATATGCGCTGAATCTCATCCCTTGTGATTACAATTTTCCGGATTTGCTCAAACTACAGTTTATCGCCGGCCGCACCTTCGACCGAAACATGGGAAGCGACAAGCTGGAAGCTGTAATTATCAATGAAACAGCTGCAAATGCTCTGGGATGGGGCAACCAGGCTATCGGAAAGAAAATCCATTACGGATTTGAACTCGATGGAAGTGGTGGCAGGATGCTGAAAGTAATAGGGGTTGTTAAAGACTTTAACTACAGATCGTTGCACAACAAAATTGAACCACTGGTAATGTTTATTCCAAACTTTCCTCCCAACATACTTACAATCAGATTAAAACCCGGTTACGATCCGAAAACAATTGATTTTATAAAACAAACCTGGAATGATTTTGGAGTTAAAGTACCTTTCGATTTCTATTTTCTGGATAAGGATTTTGAAAATAAATACCAGTCAGAGAACAGATTGGGAACAGTATTTGCAGTATTTGCCGGCCTTTCAATATTTATTGCATTGCTCGGGCTATTGGGGCTTTCATCATTCCTGGCAATGCAACGCCATAAAGAGATTGGCATAAGAAAGGTTTTGGGCTCATCAGTAAGCCGAATACTTGCTATGATGTATCGCGAATCGGTATTACTGGTGCTTATTGCCTGCGTTGTGGCAATACCACTTGCGGCCTATTTTTTGAACGATTGGCTCAACAATTTTGCTTACCACACCAGCATAACCTGGATTACTTACCTGCTTGCAGTGCTCTCATCAATGCTTGTTGCGGTCTTATCTGTAAGTTTCCATGCCATAAAAGCTGCTACTTCAAACCCTGTAGATGCCATTAAGTACGAGTAGCATTAAACTTCCGGTTGCCGGTTATCGGCTGCTAACAGTCTGAACTGATGTATAACTTCAAATGCGCTACCGGCATCGGTGGTTTCCATGAGTGCGGCTCTGAATGCGGCTGCACCGGCAAATCCATTCACATAAATTTTAAAAAAGTGCTTGAGAATATTGTAGTTTCGTCTCGGCCCCCAGGTGTTGGTATAAAGCCGGATGTGTTGCTCAAGTAAATCAATCTTTTCAGTTACTGTGTGTTGATGCGGGTTAGTTTCGAAAAACCAGGGATCCATAAATATGCCTCTGCCTATCATAACGCCATCAGCCCCCGTTTCGGCAATTCGCTGCAAGCCTTGCTGGTAGGTTAAAACGTCGCCATTGCCAAGAAGTTTTACTGATGGTTTGACCTGATTGCGTACATTAACAGCAAGTGATATCTGATCCCATTCGGCGGGTACCAACGACATCATCTTTTGTGTGCGTGCATGCAGGGTAATGGCCGAAACACCTGAGGCAGCAAGTTGCGAAATCCAGCGTTCGGTATCATGCCTTCTGATTCCGGTGCGGGTTTTAACACTTACAGGAACCGTGGATCCCTCAATGGTTGCACTTATGATTTCAAGTGCAAGAACCGGCTGATCAATGAGTGCCGAGCAGGTGTTCTGCTTCATAACTTTACTTACCGGGCAACCCATGTTCACATCAATTCCGTCAAAGTCGTATTCAGTGCTAATTAGTTTCGTTGCCTCGTAAAACTTCGCGGGGTCATTCCCCCAAATCTGGGCTATCAGCTTAACCCCTTTGCTTCGCAATAAAACCCGTTCCGATTTATTAACCAGCAACCGGTGCGCAACAGCTTCGCGGCCCTGTGCATGACACAATCCATCAACCGAGGTAAACTCGGTAAATAACAAATGCAACCTGTTGCTTCCGGCTGTTTGCAGCACAAGCTCACGAAAAGAAGTATCTGTAACATCCTCCATTGGTGCAAGTGCAAACAAGGGCGTTGAAAGGCTGGTCCAAAAATCGGATATGTGATCAGTAAGCGGCTTCATGTAAATAAGTGGTATCGCTCGTGCTAAAATATTAGCATAAGGCGCGTATTGCAATAGGTGTATATCAGCAAAAACGGTAGGATTTACGCTGTTTCTTGAAATACTGCAAACCTTCGTCGTTGGCTATTCCTCTGATAAAATTCTCAAACATTACTTCGAAAAGGGTTGAAAATGAGAACTTATCGGGAGGAAAGAAAACCGGGTTGTGTAAATCGATAAGCCGGCTGATGTAAAGCCTGGCTAAAAGTTCAATACTGATATCCTGACGGTAAACACCCTGCCGGATTCCCTTTTCAATATTGATTTTTATTTTATTGAATATGAAATCGATCCGTTGCTCAAAATGATGCTGGTAAATCTCGGGGTATCTTGTTTTGAGGTCAAATGTGAGTGAGGGTGAAAGATCGCGGAAACGGCCATTCATTTCCTGACTTACAATTAACAGAATATCAATGGCATTAACATCTTCAAAATTGTGCTTGTCAAAAATGGTTTTGAAAGATTCACGCTCAAATTCAAGCACTTTCTCTACAAGATCTGCTTCATCTTTAACAAATTTGCTCAGTTCTTCAGGAGTAATCTGTAACGACGAGCATATATTCGCGATGGTTAGATTCTTAACACCCTGTGTCAACGACAACTCTCTAAATCCGGTCAGAATCCGGCGAAACTGTTCATCCATCCCGTTTTTATTGGTTCTACACGTTTTTGATACTGCAAAAGTAAAAAAAAACGCGATGCGGTATTACATATATAACTTTTTGGTTATGAGGCCGAAATTACAACTTTTTGCAACCTGGTATTCTTTCCGTTACTCAACTGTAGCATATAAATACCAGGCTTTAATCCTAGCGCATTACAATCGATTTTCTGCCGGTATTTGCCTGCCTGTTGGTACACATTGTCAATTAACAAAGCACATTTACGGCCTTGCATATCCACCATTTCAAGGTGAATGCATGCGGCCTCGTTAAGCTTATAACCAAAGTAAATATCATGCTGGCCCGGATTCGGATACACTTCTGATTCTTCTGCCAATGGAACCATTGGCCCGGTTCCGACAATCAGAGGATCAACTATAGCGGTTAAAACACTCAGGTTTCCGTTGTGAAGCCGGGTCCAGATAGGCCTTACCACATTGTTAACTGCTGAAACATTGGTATAATCGCCAAAGAAAACCAATTCGGTGGGTATAAAAGGGCTTTCACTCACTTTAAAGTTGGCAAAGGAAACACCACCATCGTCAGAAAAGGCCATATAAACATCGGTTGAATTATCTGAATAATTGCGGCGATCGTAAAATACAAACCATAATCTGCCGGTTGATTGGTCAACAGTCATCCAGGTAAAAAACTGCTGCTTTCCGGGGGCATCATCGTTTACTCTCTTTGGCTGGCTCCAGGTTGCCCCTCCATCTGTTGAGGTAACCAGCCATACATCTGTGTCATCGGTTCCGTTTCGCTGATCCGACCAGTTGATATAAATGGTTCCGCGGTGATCCCCCTGGCTAAGGTCGCAGCAGGTAACCGGCAGGCCGTTGGCACGGTAAATTCCGGGGATGTTATAATCCCATCCACCCGGAATATCTGCTACGTAAATGTCATTATCAAGCCAGGAATTGCCACCATCCATCGATTTATCAAACATCAGACCCGCCGGACCGGCCCAGGCAACATAAATTTCGCCATCAGGCCCTATTGCCGGAACTGCTCCTTCAACAGTATTATCGCTATCGATACAGTCACCGGCCAATTTATTTAATCTTACCGGTGTTGTCCATGTAGCTCCCTGGTTTAAAGAGGAAGAAAATAAAATGATACTGCTGTCGTTGGGCAATGCACTTCCGTAATTATCAAATTGTGTCCAGGTTAAATACATCCTGTTGTTAACAGGATCAACAATGCCCCATTCTTTATCCTGGGCCTTTTCACCATTTAACCCGATACCTGTACCTGTGTTCCAGGTAGCGCCCTGATTGTAACTTTTCTGGCAAACAATGCGATCAATCCATGCCGGGCCGGGAGGATTGGAAAGATGGAAAAAGTAAAAACTTCCTACAGTATCAATAAGCATGCAAGGGTCGCCCCAAACACCAAATGCTGAAGATTCCAGTCTGGCCGAAGTCCATGAATAGCCACCGTCAGTTGAGATGTAGTAGCTGTCGAGATTCGATCCGGCAAGCATAACATCTGCGTTTTTAGGGTTAATTATTATCGAAGGCTCGTTAGGATCATTCTGGTTTCCAATTACTATATTCTGATGCTGAGCCAATAAACTGAGGCCTAACACAAATCCAGCAAAAAAGGTCAGCACAGGTTTTTTCATCACTTTGAGAGTTGTTTGAATTAAATTAATGTACAATCAGGAAATAAGCGGAAGATTTATAAAAACTCTTGTTCCGGCAGGTTCGCCAGAATCGGAATAGAGATCATCAAAGTCGATGCGCATATCTGTTCCGTAAAGGCTATTTATAAGTTTTACCCTCGAAAGTACCAATTCGATGCCATGCGAACGCTTACCCGTGAGTTTTTCTTCGTTCAGCTCTTTGGATTTTTGCCTTCCAATCCCGTTATCCTCTACAATACATGCTATAGAATTCTCGGTTTTCTGAAGGTCAATACTGATTATTCCAGCGCCCTTAAGCGGCATAATACCGTGCCAGATGGCATTTTCGACAAAGGGTTGAATAAAAAATGCCGGAATAAAGCAAGATGTAGACTCAATAGACGGATCAATCTTAAGATTATATTGAAATTTCTTCTGAAAACGCAATGATTCCAACTCAAGGTACAATGCGAGGGCTGAAATCTCATCACTCAGAGGAATGGCTTGTTTTTGAGAATTATTAAGAATTAACCGCATAAGTTTAGCAAACTTTGATAAATATTGCGAAGAAGCTATGCGGTCGTTTTTAATAATAAACGACTGAATTGAATTGAGCGTATTAAAAACAAAATGCGGGTCCATTTGCCTGGCCAGAGCCTGTTGCCGGTACCAGTTAATATCATTCCGCAGGTTATGCTGTTTACGCATTTGTTTCAGACGGTAAAGATAAAGCATCACAATGAGCGAAATTGCGACAATAGAGGCTATTAAGATGAACCACCATGTTTTCCAGAAAGGCAGATCAATTGAAAAATTAAACACTGCAGGTGAGGCGCTTTTTATTCCACTGGGTCCAACAGCAAGCACTTCAAATACATATTCGCCCGGAGGCAGATAAGCATATTCAACCTGAGAGCTTGTGGTATAGTTCCAATTATCAGCCAACCCTTTAAGCCTGTAATAATATGCATTTCTGCCACCACTATTAAACACAACACCAATATAATCGATGCTAACCATACTTTGCGAAGCAGCTAACTTTAACCCCTGTGTAAGTGAGGTATCGCGATTCATTACTTTAAAGTTACTTATGTAAACAGGAGGTGGCAGTGAAACAGGAAAATAATTTCTGTAATTAAATACAGTGAGTCCATTGTTTGTGGCTATATAAATATTATCAGCATCCCCGTCGATATCATTTACTTCATTAGATATCAGTCCATTGTAAGAATTATAGTGATTTATAACTATTGGCTTTGTTCCAATATTTTTTAAATTTATGAGGTTAACACCATAATTTGATCCTATCCATAACTCATCATTTTGAATAAAAAGGCAAGAAACCGAATTACTTGACAATCCGTTGCTGCGGTTAACTTCAATGAGGGTATCATTAAGCTGAAGCAGTAATCCCTCGCCTTTGGTGCCAATAGCAGTAAGACCCAATGGCTCGTAATAAGCCAATGCAGTAATACGTTTCTGCAGTTTAGGATTAGCATTGCCCAAATAACTGAGATTACCGCCGGCGAATGACCAAAGTCCCTTAAACGACCCAATGAGCAGTTTATCCGATGAAACGCGCGCCAGTGCTTCAATTCTGAGTTCCAGACTATCGTCAGTAATTGAATTATAGACTACTTTTTGGTTTTTTAAGATGTTAAGGCCATAGGCTTCGCTAACGAAAATACTATCGTTATTCCATGAAATAATTTCTTTAACTCTCAACTTTACAGGAAAGTACTTTTTGATTAAAGAGTTGCTATTAAATAAATCTTTCCTTGTTGAATACAAGTATTCATTTGTTCCAATCCATAGAACATCGTTACCATCAAAATATACTTTATTTGAAGTTGCTTTCGGATTTTCAGATAATCTAAGGTTTTTGACATGATTCCCATCAAAAAAATTGATATAAGGATCCATAGTACTAAAGAACACATATTTACCAGCTTTTGATATACTAGTTATTCTGTTTCCGGTTAAACCCTCAGTAGCATCAAGTGAATAAAATCTGTCAGATGGTAAATAAAAAAGTCCGCTTTCAATTGTTGTAAACCATTTCCCACCTTCTCTATCTATGCAAAAGGCCGTAATTGCGTTACCATCGAGATAATGATATGTTGGCTTTTTACTAACATCTCCATTTTCAAACCCAAATAATCCTGATCCATCAGTACCAATCCATAATACGTTATTCGCATCGCTGTTTACAAAATTAATTTTATCACCCATTGAGCGATTATCACTAACACCACCTTTCTTAACTGATATTATATACTCATTCTTGCCAATAAATATCGCTGAATCACTTTTTGCAAAATAAAAATTGGCATTAGCATAAAATTCAGATTGAGGAAGTGGAATCAATTTCCTAAAGGGAGGAATCTGAATATTGATAAAGTCCCCGTTTAAATTAATCAGGCCTCTTGAAATTACAAGCCTATCATGAAATTGACCCAGGTTTATTGAATTGCTATTCGGGAATTGTTTTTGAATTACAAGTTTTCCCTTATTGCTAACATAAATTAATCCAGTTCTCATTAAACTTAAATAGAGGCTGCCATCGTTATTTATAATAAGGCTACCTTTTTCTGGAACAATTCCGTATCCCCTAAACTCCCTCAATATATTATTATACTTATACTCAACTATTCTCTTCCCATCAAAATAAGATAACTGACATGGAAACGAAACAAACCAAATACGTCCGGCTTTATCTTCTGTGATATCAAATACTGTATTTTCAGGAAGTCCGTCCTGAGTGTCGAAAACAATAAAGTGCATGCCATCGTACCGGCAAACACCCATATTTGTCGCAATCCAGATAAATCCTTTGGAATCCTGAATTATATGATATAACTCAGAACTGGGCAAACCATCTTCTACTGAAAAATGACGGTAAACAGGATGCTGTGCTATAACACCTTGTAAACTTGCAAAAGAAGTTAACAATAGCAGAAAAAAGGCTCTAGTCCTGTGCATCAGATTTTTCTGTAAAAAGATTCAAATTTACTAAAATACCTTAATTACCTCTGACAATGAACATGGCAACCAGAATAATATTTTAAAATAAATGTGTTGAAAAATGCTGGAAAATCATCAATGTGCCCATTTTTAATTGAAGTATCTTTGCAGTGCCAATTGAATACATTACCAACATTCATGGGAAAGCAAAAAAAGCCAGCCCGTCGCATCGGGATACTTACTGCCGGAGGCGACTGCCCCGGCATTAACGCTGCCATCAGGGGTGTTGGCAAAACTGCCATAACAGAATATGGCATGGAAATTTACGGAATCTCCTCCGGATTTCTGGGGCTCATTGAAAAAGATTACGCAATACTCGAGGAGAATCAACTATCCGGGATACTAACATTTGGCGGAACAATTCTGGGAACATCTCGCGAAAAACCATTTAAACGCGATAGTTCAGCAGCCGGAAAAATTGACAAACCCAAGTTGATTAAAAAGCATTACAATGAATTGGGCCTCGATGGCTTGGTATGTATTGGCGGAAATGGCACCATGCGCACAGCTGCCCAGCTGTCAACCGAAGGGCTGAACGTTATCGGACTTCCTAAAACCATCGATAACGATGTGTGGGGCACAGATGTTACTTTCGGATTCGACTCAGCGGTATGGATTGCCACCGACGCCATCGACCGTTTGCACACAACGGCAAATTCGCACAAGCGGATCATGGTGATCGAACTTATGGGCCACCATGCAGGGTGGCTTACCTTGTTTTCAGGGATTGCCGGAGGCGGAGATGTAATTCTCATTCCTGAAATACCTTACAGCGAAGAAATCATTGCAAGTTACCTGCTTAACAGAGCCCGCAACAAAAAACCCTATTCTATTGTGGTTGTGGCAGAAGGAATCGATAAACCCAAAGGCATTTCAGCAGCCAACTATATTTCACAATCCATTCAAAAACTTACAGGACTTGAAACGCGCGAAACCATTCTCGGATACATTCAACGCGGAGGTTCACCCTCCCCTATGGATCGATTGCTGGCCACCCGCTACGGATCTCATGCAGTTGAACTTATTGCCAACAGTGAGTTCGGGAAAATGGTAGCTTCAGTTAACGGTGTAATATCGTCAGCGCCTCTGAGTGAGGTGGGCGGGAAACTAAAAACAGTACCATCGGGGTATCCGCTTATCAGTAAAGCACGAAAAATGGGTATTTCATTTGGTGATAAATAAACCGAAGTCAAATTCTATTGGTCAACCAGTTTAAAAATCTTCCATATCACTGCCACTTTCCTGCTGGTTACTGCGGTCTCTTTCGCGCTGCTTATTGTAATTGTTTATACGATAGGTAAATCCCAGATAACCAACCCTTGTTTCCATTTTTCGCTTATTGGTAATGGTAAACCCTTCACCCGTGGTTGTTGAATTAAATGAGCGGCTGTTAAAAATATCACTTACCCTGAGGTTAACAGAAGCTTTTCCCTTTAAAAAATCATACCTGAAAGCTGCATCGGCAAAATAAACCGCTTCATCCCTGCTTTGAGCCTCAACCTCAGGCGATTCGTAATTTCCGGCTAACATGAGTGATGCATTTTTAGCCAAAATAAAAGTAAGGTTTACCTTAGCCGTCCACATATTACCTGCCGTTTTTTCAATTCCACCAATTTCACTCCCTTTGATAACCTGCCTGAAAAACGAAAAATTGGCATTTGTTTTCATCCATTTAGCAAATTCTCTGTTACCAATCATTTCAACACCAAAAGAAGTTCCACTTGTTAGGTTTTCAAAAGTAGTAGCTGTAACACTATTGTCCTGCAATGTTACAATATGGTCAATAATACCAAAATTTTGCCTGAAAAAGGTTGTAGCATTGAGCGAATTCTTGCCCCAGTAATTCGACCAGCCTAATTCGTAGGAATTGATATACTCCGGATCTAATTTTGGATTTCCGTACCTGATGTTTAACGAATCGGCATAATCAACAAATGGATTTAATTGTCGGTAAGAGGGCCGAGAAACCCGCCGGCTGTAACTGAGTGAATATTGCTGTGTAGCATTTTTTTCGTAAACCAGATGTATTGAGGGATAAATACTTGGATATGTCCGATCAAACTTTTCATTGGTCAATGCAAGTTTCGAAGTCGAAATAAGTTGCTCTAACCTCACACCAGCCTGATACTTGAGTTTCTTATAATACGAAGAATAAATTCCGTAAATGGCATGTACCTGCTCAGTGTAATCAAAATAATTATTTGCCAAAGGATTTTGAATCCATTCATTCAAATTATAATTAAAATCTTTCAGATTATTCTTCATGCTCAGATCCTTGAGTGTACTTTTAAACCCTGTTTCAATGCGTCCGGTTTTGCCAATGGGGGTTACAAAATTACTTTGCAGCATGTATACGCGACTTGAATTTCCTGATCCTGAGGATTGCAAAACCGGCACAGGGGTTTCGCCCGTAATAAAAAGTTCGGTTTGCTCTATTTGCTGAAGACCATTCATTTTATTATCACTTAACATAAAATCAACCGTCAGCTCTTTTCCCTTTGTTGCGAAGGTTCGTTTATAGGACCCGTTGTATGTGTAGCTTTCCATTTCGCGCGAAGAATTGCTGTACCGGCTAATTGACCTGATGAGCTCAGCTTCCGGATTATATGTTTCCGACCAGACAATCCCATCATTTCCAAAACTCATATTACGATACTGAAATGAGAATGTAAGGGTATTCAAAGGATCCAGAAGCAGGTCAAAACCAGTGTTCAGACTGCTTCCATTTCGCTCATTCTCCATGCGTGTTGTTTGTAAAAGATCCGACGAAATACCATCATAGGTAGTGGTTCGTTTTGAATCACCTGTTGATCTGAATTTACCTATACGGGTGTCGTAACCCGCAAAAAAGTTGAATTTTTTCTGCCTTAAATTGAGATTCAACGAACCGCTATACCGTTCGCCGGTACCTGCCGTAGCAGAAATCATCCCGTTAAGTCCCTGTAAACTCTTTTTCTTTAATACAATATTTATAATTCCGGAGGTTCCTTCGGGATCATATCTGACAGAGGGATTTGTAATAATTTCAATTGTTTCAATTGAACTGGCCGGTATTTGTTGCAACAGATCGCTGGTGCTTATATCCGTCATTCCCGATGGCTTCCCATCAATAAGTATTGTAACATTGGCACTTCCGCGTAACTTTACATTTCCATCAACATCAACGGTTACCGATGGAATACTTTGCATAACTTCAACTGCAGAACCACCAATTGATGCAATGTTCTTATCAACATTTATTACTTTCTTGTCGAGATTATAAGCCATCATTTCCTTTTCAGCCTTAATCTCAACCCCTGACAAACTTGTTGCCTTGTTGCTCAAACGTATGGTCCCCAGGTCCACTTCAGGAGCATCAGGTCTGAAAATAACGTTGTTAACTATTTTCGTTTCAAATCCTATAAACTGAATCTTTACAAAATACCTTCCGGCTTTAATCTGTGTAATATTAAAATAACCCCTTGGGTCGCTAATACCGCCACCTGCAATTGATGAATCGCGCATACTTATAATAGCAAGTGTTCCATACTCAATGGGATTCCCGGTGGCATCATCAACAAGCTTACCCTTTAATATGCCTATTGCAGGGCGCTCAGCAGTATTGTTGCCACGGCCCTGCTGTGGTTGAGCGGTTAGTGTGTTAGCAGCAACAAAATAAAATAGAGAAGTAATTAGTATTACAAATAGTGGTTTCATCTTGGTTTTTTAAGGGATTGCAAAGTTATTCTGATTTTTGAAATTAGCCCCGAAATCAATCGGAATCAAACGCATGTTATTCGACACTTATCTCAGGATATTCCTTCGGAATTAACTTCATTTTTTTCAATGGCCCTTATCGGGGCGAATTAGTACATTTGCATAGCTTAATCACAATCCTTCTCTCTATGAAAAATATACTGGTTACTTTATTTCTGGCGATCAGCTCAATGCTTTTTTCACAAACCTGGAATACTTATTTTGAAGATTCGCAAAAAACTAAAACGCCTTCGTACGACGAAACAATGGAGTTTTGCAACCGCTTGTGCGAAGTTTCACCCCTAGCCTCATTCATCAACCTGGGAAACAGCCCACAGGGACGGCCTATTCAAATGATGATTATTGACCGCGACGGACTTACCGATCCGGCTTCAATCCGGGCTAAAGGCAGGGTGATTGTATTGATCCAAGCCTGCATCCATGCTGGCGAAACGGAAGGTAAAGATGCCATGTTGGTAATGCTGCGCGATTTGCTCATAAACAAGCAGCATAAAGATCTGCTCGAGAATGCAAGTCTTTTGTTCATCCCCATATTCAATGTTGACGGTCATGAACGGTTCGGACCCTACAATCGCATCAATCAAAACGGGCCCGATGAAATGGGATGGCGCACCAATGCCCGTAACCTTAATCTGAATCGCGATTACCTGAAGGCCGATTCCCCTGAAATGCAAAACTGGCTCAAAATGTATTCTCAGTGGTTGCCCGACTTTTTTATTGATACGCACACAACCGACGGCGCTGATTATCAATATCAGCTTACTTATGATATCGAAGTCTTTGGAAACCTTGATTCAGGCCTTACCCGCTGGTTAAGCAATATATATGAGCCGCGTATAACCCAGTACATGAAAGAATCCGGATATTCAATATTTCCTTATGTGCAATTCCGTAACTGGCACGATCCCCGGAGCGGACTTAAAACCGGCGTTGCTCCGCCTATGATTTCACAAGGTTATACTGCCGTGCAAAACCGGCCCGGACTGCTCATCGAAACGCACATGCTTAAGGATTATAAAACGCGGGTTGAGTCTACTTACAGTATGATCCTTAATACTATCTTAATTGTAAATCATCAGGCTAATACCTTAAAAACCCTTATCAATATGGCCGATGTTTCAACTGCAGCCCCCGGCTTCCGCAGCCAGAAATATCCGGTACTGCTCAAAACCAGCGATAAGGACAGCACCATGGTAAAGTTTGATGGATTTGATTACAAAATTCTGAAAAGTGATCTTACCGGTGGGAACTGGTTTGTTTATGACAACAAAGCACCCGTTACCATGACATTGCCTTTCTTCAATAAAACATATGCTGCAGTTGAAGTAAGCCTGCCCGAAGCATACATAATTCCGGTAGAATGGAGTGTGGTGGCCGAAAGGCTTAAACTGCATGGTGTAAAAATGGATAAACTTACCGAAGCTGCTGATCTTAAAATTTCAGGATACCGCTTTCGCGACTTCAGGTTCAGTGACAAATCTTACGAAGGGCGGCAGCAGCTTACCACTACTTGCGATGCGATAGAAGAAATCAGACATTTTGATAAAGGCTCTTTTATTGTTCCAATGAATCAGCGTACCGCCCGCCTTATTGCCGCAGCACTTGAGCCCGAATCGTCAGGATCCTTTGTTGAATGGGGATTCTTTAATGCTATTTTTGAGCAGAAAGAATATGCCGAGTCCTATGTTATGGAAAAAATGGCCCGTGAGATGCTTGAAAAAGACGCTGCCCTGCGCACTGAATTTGATGCAAAAATTAAAAACGATGCCGCTTTTGCAAAAGACCAGTGGGCAATACTCAACTGGTTTTATTCCAAAACGCCTTACTGGGATAACCGCTTAGGAGTCTATCCGGTAGGTCGCATTTTTGACAAGGCTAGTATCACGTATTTGAGGTCAATAAGTCTGCCCGTAGAATAAAATTCCGGATTCAGCTTACAATTTCATTCAGATATTCTCCAGTTTGTTGGTAGTAATCAGCCCTTCAAGGCATTATCTCATCAGTAACAGGGTATAGCCTGTGTGTGCTTAATTCCCATGGTTTCCTAAATAAAGTGATTTAATTAACGCCGAGCCATCATATAAAATCCACTTATCAGGTTGCCGGATATAGGCTCAATGCTAGCGGTAAAAAATCCACAACCCTGAAGATTTTTTTGCAGATACTTGTTTATAATTAAAACTTAATCTAATTTTACGCTTTACTTGGTTAGTGTATCAATTACACAAACATATACCGGTTTTAGCATGCTTAACATCCTGAGGAAGTCATAAAACCGGCCTTTTTATCAAAAGCGACATAATCCGACACCTGTTCGGAAAAATATACATCCCTGCAGAAAACTGCAGTCATTTGATTGAATAACGATATTTTGAGCTTTGGTTTCAGAATAATATTTCTGAGACAAAATAAGTTGATGTTCCAATAAATTTAAACAAAACCGCAAACAATGAGCAAACAAGACAACAGTTTTAAGGTCGGGATGTCCGTTATCGGCTCCATTTTCTTCATTTTCGGCTTCGCAACCACCTTTATTATCACACTTAGTGCAAAAGTTAAAGACATTTTTGCCCTTAGTGAATTTGAAGCCCAGTTGCTGAATTTTGCTTTTTTTATCACTTATGCGCTCATTTCGATTCCAATTGGTTTGTATATAAAGAAAATTGGCTACAAGCGTGCTCTGGTCATTGGCCTGTTTATGATGGCCGCCGGTGGATTTCTCTATTATCCGGCTTCAAGCATTCCATCGTTTCCGCTGTTTCTGATTGCAACCTTTGTGCTGGCTGCCGGCGTTGTTTTCCTCCAAACCGCTGCAAATCCTTATGTAACGGCGCTTGGTCCCGAAGATACAGCTTCAAGCCGCCTCAATCTTACACAAGCACTAAATTCAATAGCAACCATGGTTGCTCCCTGGCTGATTGCAGTTTTCATTTTTACCGGAGCTTCTCAAATGCTTGATGCTCAGGCAAAGGCTCAAACCGTGCAATTACCGTTCGTAATAATGAGTGTTATCATTGTAATTATTGCATTCATTATTATGTCCATCAAGTTGCCTGAAATATCACAATCATCCACCGAAAAGAAAAACGTTTGGAAATATCCCCATGTACTGCTTGGAGCACTCGCTATTTTCTTTTATGTAGGTGCTGAAGTTGGAAACGGCAGTCTGATCATAAATTACCTTAAAACAACCAATGGTATGGAGCCTGAAGTGGCCTCAAAATATGCTGCCATTTATTGGGGTGGTGCCATGGTTGGAAGATTTTTCGGATCGTTTATGTTTTCGGGAATCACCCTTTCAAAAAAGATAACTTATGCAATCCCGGTACTTGCATTGGCGCTTGTTTCAGGTTCTTTTGTTACCGATTGGAACTGGACTATAGGAGCTACATTTTTTGGCATTGCAGTTATCAACTTCCTTATCATGCAAATCGGAACCGGAAAAGCTGCACGTACACTGGCAGTTTTCGCTCTTGTGGCAGCCCTGCTCGATTTGGCAACTACATTCGGAACCGGCCAGATTGCACTATGGACGGTTGTATCTATAGGACTTTTCAATTCTATTATGTTCCCGAATATTTTTACACTTGCTATTAAAGATTTGGATTCAGGCGAATTAAGTACCGCCTCAGGAATTATCAACACCCTGATTTTTGGTGGTGCCATTATCCCGCCTATCATGGGAGGCGTAGCCGATAGTTTTGGATATACCTGGGCATTTCTGGTGCCGGCATTCTGCTACATCTACATCTTCTTCTATGCAATTAAAGGCAGCCAGATCAGAAGATAAATCAAAGCATGGGGCTGGTCCCAAGTAAAAAACAATCTATGATTGTTAAAAAACTCATCATATCACTCATAATCATTACAGGTCTGATCCCGGCTAATATACTCCGGGCTCAGACCTATTTATACTTTCAGGATAGCCCTTCAGCAGGTCTTTATGATTACAGCTGGATGGAACTTACAGCTCCGAGCCTTCTCGAACGTACCGGAACCGACCTGCGTCGATTCCCTGTTGAAAGTACTTTACCACCACAGCAAGGACTGAATTCCCTGCGTCTGCACTGGACATCGGTATCAGGCGGCAACTGGGTTGCCATAGCAGCCGGTATCAACTGGCAATCCAATGATATTTCGCAAACCGACACACTTTCGTTTTGGCTTAACGCGGTTGATGCCCTTAACGCAATCGAAATGCCACTGGTATTTATGGAAGATGTGAATAATACGAAAACAACTTTCCATAATATCTCAGCCTACTGTCCTGAAACCTTTATAACAGGGGTTTGGGTTCGCATTGCAGTACCCATGAATTTGTTCCTAAATCAGGGCGACCCGGTTGATTTTACTAAAATTAAAACCATTGGATTTGCCCAAAATGGCAGTGACGGGGTTTCACATACCCTGCTCATTGACGATATGCGCGTATTTGCCGGCAACGGCACATCGCCGCAGGCCTCAAAACCAACAGGAGTAATTGCAACCGGCTATTCGTGCCATATTGAAGTTAGCTGGAATCCAAATCCTGAAACCTTTATCAATGGTTATCTTGTGCAGCGGTCGCTCGATGGCGGATCAACTTTTACCTCACTCTCGACTACCGATGCAAACACCACCAGCATCATCGACTGGGTGCTGCCATTGGGTGAAACCGTAAGTGCAATATACCGTGTACAGGCTTACAATACTGCCAACGAACTCTCTGAACCTTCTGATCCCGCTTCAGGCTCAACGCAAGCCATGTCAGATGACGAATATCTTGATATGGTTCAAAAAGCGACCTTCCGGTATTTTTATGACTTTGCGCATCCTTCGTCCGGCATGGCCAAAGAACGAAATACATCAGGAAATACTATTACAACCGGAGGTTCAGGTTTTGGCGTTATGGCACTTCTTGTAGGTATTGACCGCGGTTATATCACACGTCAGCAAGGTATTGCCCGTTTCGAAAAAATACTGACATTTCTTGAAAATGCCGACCGCTTTCATGGCGTTTGGCCTCACTGGCTTGATGGAAACACAGGCCACGTGATTCCTTTCAGCACCTACGACAATGGTGGCGATCTGGTAGAAACCGCTTTTCTTGTTGAAGGACTACTTACCGCAAGACAATACTTTAATCAGGCTACCCCGGAAGAAACTGCCATTGTCAACCGCATTAAATCTCTTTGGGAAACCGTTGAATGGGACTGGTATTCTCGCAATAATTCTGGTGTACTCTACTGGCACTGGTCGCCAAATTACGGATGGCAGATGAATATGGCCATACGCGGATGGAATGAAGCAGCTATTATTTATCTGCTTGCCATGGCATCACCAACACACGCTGTGGCCCCAACTTACTGGACAACAGGCTGGGCCGGAGCGTCATACTATCTCAATGGTAAATCGTTTTATGGCTACACACTTGATGTCGGATGGGATAAAGGTGGTCCGTTGTTTTTTGCACATTATTCCTTTATAGGCTTTGACCCACGACATAAAAAAGACCAGTTTACCAACTATTTTATTCTCAACCGCAACCACACACTTATCAACAGGGCATATTGTATTCAAAATCCCCTGGGACACGAAGGTTATGGTTACGATTGCTGGGGATTAACGGCCAGCGATGATCCTGATGGATACATGGCACATGAACCTACTTCAAGCCGCGACAATGGAACCATCACCCCCACGGCCGCGTTATCGTCGATGCCGTATACACCGGTAGAATCGCTGAGTGCTCTCAAATATATGTACCGCACCTACGGCGATAAGATATGGAGTACCATGGGATTTACCGATGCCTTTAATCCCCGACGAAACTGGTACGCTACTTCAACACTTGCCATCGATCAGGGTCCGATAATCGACATGATCGAAAATTACAGGTCACAACTTTTGTGGAATAATTTTATGGCCAATCCTGAAATAGCGCCAATGCTTGAAGCCGTTGGCTTTGTATACGACCCCAACGGGGTTGAAACTGCAGGAGTTTCGCAGAAGTTTGAAATTTACCCGAATCCGGTTACCTACGCTTCTGATTTTGCACTCATATCATTTAAATCGTCTGGCAATTATCTGATTGAAGTAAGACTCATAACTGGACAATTATGTAAAACGGCAACATTTACAGGCCCGGGTAATTATTTATTGCCTGTTGCCACACTCAACGCCGGAGTATATGTAATAAAAGCAAGTAATGCTGCTGAAGACATTTTTACCGGAAAGCTCATTGTAATTGAATAAATCAAACAAAATTGCCAAATCCAAGCATAAACCAACCAAACCAAAATCAAATGAAAAAAGTTACACATCTTCTCATTATCCTGCTTCTTGGTGGTATAATGCCATTTATGGCATTGGCCCAGCAAGTTAAGGTTTCAGGTAAGGTTAATAGTGTGGCAACCGGCGAAACGTTGCCAGGCGTCACCGTTGTTGTAAAAGGAACAACAACCGGAGCCTCTACCGACATTGAAGGCAAATACTCACTAACTGCACCTTCAACTGCTACGCTCGTCTTCAGTTTTGTTGGTATGGAAACCCAGGAAGTTCAGCTTCAGGGTCGTACCGAAATCAATGTAGCACTTGCCCCTCAGGCAAGTTTGCTCGACGAAGTGGTTGTAGTTGGATACGGAACGAGTAAAGTGAAGGATTTAACTTCGTCGATTACCACAGTAAAGGCCGACGAGCTCATGAAAACACCCTCCTCTCAGCCTATGCAGGCAATGCAGGGCAAAGTGGCAGGCTTGCAGGTTGTAGCCAATGGAGGGCCTGGCAATTCACCCACCATTCGTGTTCGCGGTATCGGATCATTCCCCGGCCGTGGCAACGAGGCACCACTTTTTGTGGTTGATGGAATGTTTTTCGACAACATCGACTTTCTCAACCCTTCCGATATAGCCTCAATATCGGTGCTTAAAGATGCATCAGCAGCTGCTATTTACGGCGTTCGTGCTGCAAACGGGGTTGTTCTTATCGAAACCAAATCTGGTAAATTCAGCGAAAAAACCTCGATTACCTACGATGGTTACTATGGCTTCCAATCGGCGCAAAACATTGTAAAAATGGCCAATGCCGAGCAATTTACCACCATGGCAATAGAATCGGGTTCTGCGGCTGATGCCACCTTTATTCTGAATGCCATGCAGCGCTATGGCCGTAGCCGCGTAAACCCCAATATTCCTGATGTAAATACCGATTGGTACAGCGAAATATTGCGCGTTGCACCCATTCAGAATCATAGTATCGATTTTTCGGGAGGCACCGAAAAGGCTAAATACTCTATTGGAGCCAATTACTTTGGTCAGGACGGTATCCTGAATATGAAAAACAGCTTTGAACGCATGAATCTGCGTTCAAAAGTAGATGTAAAAGCCAACGATTGGCTCACAATCGGTGGCAACCTCATATACAGCAATGCCGTAAAGTACAACGATCAGGCAAGTGCCTGGAATCTAGCCTATTTTGCTGTTCCGATCCTGCCAGTGCATGATCCGCTAAACACAGCAGCTACCCCAACCGATTATGCCAACGCACAGAATATGGGTTACAGAAGTGGGCAAAACCCTTTCCCCACCATGGACTTTAATATCGACAGAATGAAAATCAGAAAGATGATTGCCAATTTCTATCTTGATTTTACACTTATCCCAAAGACACTAACCTTTAAATCAACCTACAACACAAATTACAACGCTATCGACCAACGCGTTGTTAATCTACCCTTCTTTATCGGTAACAGTTTCCAGAATCCGAATCCAACCATATCGCGTACCATTTCACTGTACGATAATCAGATTTGGGATAACGTAATGACCTTTACCAAAAGCTTTAACCAGCACAACCTTACTGTTATGGCCGGCACCTCATTTAAAAATGAAGGCTACCAGTTGCTATCAGCACAGGGTAAGAATTTTCCGGCCGACCAGGAGCAATCGTGGTACATTGATCAATCGCTTAACATTGTTGCTGATGCTGTTTCTGACGGTGGAGGCAGGCAATACGGAATGTCATATTTTAGCAGGTTGGCCTACAATTACAATAACAAATACCTCTTATATGGTACCATCCGTGCTGACGGAAGTAATAAATACCAGCAAAAATGGGGTTACTTCCCTACTGTTGGTCTGGGATGGGTAATCTCGGAAGAAAGTTTCCTGAAAAATTCTCTAAATATCCCTTATCTAAAACTGCGCGCAAGCTGGGGTCAGTTGGGTAACGACAATATTCAGGCCAGTGATGGAGCCCTTACTTCAAGTGTAGTTACGACAACTATGGGAGGGATTGTATACTCAGGAACTGTAGTAAGCAGCACATTTTCATCGCTGAAATGGGAGCTAACCGAAGAAACCAACTTTGGTTTCACTACAACACTTTTCGGCGACAAGCTGACTGCTGATTTTGACTATTACAAGCGCGACACCAAAAACGCAGCCATACCGGTTATTATACCCGGCACTGGCGGAAGCGTGCTGAAACCTGTCGGCACCATCCGAAATTCGGGTATCGAGCTTTCACTCAACTGGTCAGACAAGATTAACAACAAATTATCTTACAACATTGGCGGAAACATTGCCACGCTTAAAAACGAAGCCATTGACCTTTACGGTCAGGAATACATTGACGGAGGCTCTGCTGAATTCCGTCAGAGAACGTATGTTGGCGAACCGCTTATGGCATTTTACGGTCGTGAAGTAGCCGGAGTTTATCAGAATCAGGCTGAAATTGATGCTGATCCGTTTGCAGTGGCCAATGGCCTTGTACCCGGCGATTTCAAATACAAGGATCAGAATGGTGATGGTAAAATCGACGACGACGACCGCGTAATACTGGGATCGTATTTCCCCAGTTTTATGTATGGTTTTAACCTCGGAATTACCTATATGAATTTCGACTTTTCAGCCAACATTTACGGCCAGTACGGCAACAAGGTGCTCAACCGCAAACGAGGTGAAATTATTTGGACGGCTGACGGAAACATGGATGCCGATTTGGCCACCAATCGCTGGCATGGTGATGGCACAAGCAATACCTATCCTTCTGCATCTGGTTTAAGAAGAGGCTGGAACCAAAAAATGAGCGATTATTTTGTTGAAGATGGTTCCTTCTTCAGGATTCAAAACCTGCAACTCGGATACACTATACGTGAGAGCAAATTATTGGGTAAGAAATTCCCGGTAACCAGAGTTGCTTTTACTGCCGACAGACCACTTACTCTCTTTTCATACAATGGTTTTACACCTGAAGTTGAAAACGGTATAGATTCACAAACCTATCCGGTTCCGGCTACTTACACCATCAGCTTAAATGTCAGGTTCTAACCCTTAAAAACGAAAACAATGAAACGAAATAAAAAATTTATAGTAACATTCCTTTCGGTTGTTACCCTGCTCAGCTTCACAGGCTGCAACAAATACCTTGATGAAGCCCCTGAAAACCGGACTTTCACCCAGGAAACAGATTATACAAATCATAGCAATATGATTGTGCCGCTGATTGGAGCTTATGCTTCATTTAACAACACTCAATGGGAGGATTTCCCGCTCATTTCGGTACGTGGCGACGATGTGAACGCCGGCGGGCTTGGCGACCAGCAGGATTTTGCCGAAACCGATAACTACAATTACAACAAGGATTACTGGATGTATAATTCGCTCTGGCAAAACTACTACCAGAACATGTTCGTTGCCAATTCAGCCATCGAACAGATCGCTCTTTATCGCGATAACGGCGCTTCAGCAACCTTGGCTAACCAATATACTGCCGAAGCCAGTGTTTTAAATTCATGGTGGCTCTTCAACCTGAGTCGTGTATGGGGTTCATTACTCATTCCTCCCAGTTCTGATCCCTCCGGTTTGTTTGTAACTCCGTTATCAACAAAAGACGAGGTAATGCAGTATATCTCGGACCGTATGGACGAAGCAATTCCCAACTTGCCGGCTATCAGGCCCAAAGAACGTACCGACATACCCGGCGGAGTGACCAAATACACCGCACTGGCTATGAAAGCACTTGCCAATCTTGAGTTGAAAAACTATCAGGCTGTTGCCGATGCAACCGGTGAAATTATCAAATCGGGGAAATTTCAACTCGAATCAGATTACTATGAGCTTTTTAAAATCAAAGGTAAACTCAACAACGAAAATGTGTGGGAAATGCAGTATTCTGACCTGGGTCAGGGTTCAGGCGACAACTATTCCTATCTTTTCGCTTTTTTCGGCCCTCAGGGCTGGACTCCCGCTATTACCGGAGCCGGTGATGGCTGGGGATTTTACGAACCAAGTCTGAAATACATCAAGTTTATGCTCGATCGTGGCGAAACAACGCGCCTTCAGACCACGGTAATCTTTACCAATCGTGGAATTACTGAATTGAAGAAAGATCCGGCCTATGCCACATTACCCTCATGGATTTCAAATACTACACCTTCAGGAGACGTATTTAACGATTATGCCAGAGCAATGTTCGCATCCGGTAAACACTATCTGCCCTCCAATCAGCTAACCACCGGCCGCACAGATTATGGAACCAATAAAAACTTCCAGTGCATCCGTTATGCTGAAATCCTGCTTATGTACGCCGAAGCCTTAACACAGGGAGCCACCGGAACCGCAGGAACCGCTGATGCCGCAATAAATCTGGTTCGTGAAAGAGCCGGTCTTGCACCGCTTTCGGGGGTAACCAACAATCAGGTGATGGATGAAAAATTTGCCGAACTGGGCTGCGAATGGGGCACCCGTTTTTATGATATGGTTCGCCTTGGTAAATTCAACGAGCTAAGCTACGACGGCAGGTCTTTCAGCCCCGATAAAATCTTTCTGCCATTTCCACAGAATCAGGTTGACCAGTTGCCAATTCTGAAGCAGTAACAGTAGAACAAACCTTAAAATTCAGAAAAATGAAAACACTCAAATATATTTTTATGCTTTCGCTGATGATTGTTGCAGTCTCATGCGAAAAAGGGCTTGATCCTATCAATTCGGTTAGCCCCGGTCCGGACACAGAGGCTCCGGTAATTACAATCACCAACCCTACTGAGGGTCAGATTATGCGCATAGCGGAGGATGTAACCACTGTTATATTCAACATTACTGCCACCGACGATATCGAGCTTAAATCAGTAACTGTTCAGCTCGATGGTGAGCAAATTTCCAACTATACCACGTTTAAAGATTACCGCAGGGCCATTCTGAATGTAGCTTATGAAAACCTGCCGAATGGCGACCACACACTCACGGCTCAGGTAACCGATTTAACCGATAAAAGTGCAACCGCTACTGTAAATTTCAAAAAGTATGTGGCTACAACCTATGTTCCTCTTGAAGGTGAAGTATTGTATATGCCTTTCGAAGGGAGCTTTCAGGACGCAATTTCAAAAACCGACCCGGTTGTGACAGGTTCGCCTACTTTTGCCGATGGTAAATTAGGACAGGCCTATCAGGGAGCTACTGACTCTTATCTCACTTTTCCGGCGGCAGCACTAACTACCACCAGTGAATTTAGTTGTGCCTTTTGGATGAAAGTAAATGCCACACCCGACCGTGCCGGAATACTTACTATGTCGCCCGAAGATGTTGGCAATGCAGGTTACCCAACAGTACAGAATCTGCGCACCAGCGGGTTCAGATTTTTCAGGGAAGCCAGTGGTGCAATGCAAAGGTTTAAAGACAATGTTGGTTTTGGTACCGGCGAAAGCTGGAATGATGGTGGCGACATTGACCCGACTACAGGCGAATGGATGCATTTTGCCTTTACCATTTCCGAAACAAAAAGTACTATTTATATCAATGGCGAAGTTGCACGCGAAGTTGATCTTACAGCTCCCATCGATTGGACCGGATGTGATATTCTTACCATTATGTCGGGCGTTCCGCGCTTTACGGAGTGGAACCACTTCTCAGACCTGAGTCAGCTTGATGAATTGCATATGTTTAACAGGGTACTTACTGTAGAAGAAATTCAGAGTTTCTACAATGTGCAGTAATACTGCCTGTTTTATTAAAGAACAAAGAGGGATGGTTTGGCCATCCCTCTTTGTTCTTTAACCCTAAAATCTTCATTAAACCTCGATGAATAATCCTCTATAATTATCCTGATCAGGATTCTCATTCCCTAGTCTTACATGTTACACAGCCGGGATTACTACTTAGCAGTTGCGTTCTCAGTATGAAAACGGTATCCATCGTTAGTATAGAACCAAACTGCCACATCTCCGTAACGGTATTTCGATTTAAATTCCCTTGTGCGGTGAGCAATGGTTTTACCATTCATAATGCGCTTAAGGGATCTTTCATCGCGGTTAAACCCAACATTAAATGCAGTGGCATAAAACCTTAGCTTATCCTCAGGTTGCTTCCAATTGATATGTGAGAACCGCTTATCCATAATTTTCACAAAAAGAACTACATACTTCAACTGCCATTCTGGCGAATCGAGTCTACGTGTCCGTTCGCTCCGTGCAGCAGCATTACTGTGCATATCAAATGTGGTTGAAGATAGCTTTAGGCGCATAGCAGTGCGCTCAACCATTTCGGCAAAATATGGCTGCAACTGAAACCTGCCGATGGTGTAATGAGAATATTTCCGTCCTGACTGTACATAAAGCATGCGGGTTGCCCCTGTTTCCATTACATCGCGAAATGCAGAGTATTTTACAAGACCCGGAAAAACAATTCCATATACAAAATCAGGCGACATCCCCTGGAGCTCAAGTGTATCGGCCATCCATTGATTCCGAAGAAGATAGTCAACTGCGTCGTAATAACGATTCCCCAGATCATCAGCAATATTGATACTACCCTGCTGGGCTATCCCTTCATTTGAATTCAGACATAGCAGTATAATAAGAGCAGGTATCATTAGAATACCTGAAAAATTGCAGCAACCTGCGCATCTGCCCCTGAATGAATAAAACATCTGTTAAATGGCGAAACAAACAGTATTAATCGCGGTGAGGAATGTGAATAAAAACACGTGCAAGATACTATATTTGAATCAATCATGCCATGGCAACAATAATTGGGTTAAAAATTAGCAGATTGGTTTCAGAATTGTAATATAAATCCCCTGTAAAATCAAAAAAATCTTAATTTTAGAATAAAAATTAGCTTTTATTCTGGTCTTCTGTTCAAAATTCAATTATATTTGTGCGAAGCAAAGTATTACTAACCAAAATCTTCAAACTATGAGAAAAATTACCCTGTTGAGCATTGTAATGCTGGCATTTATTGGCATCACAACTGCGCAGACTATCGAAAACTTCGAAAGTCTTAAAATGAATATCTTTTCCGGAGGAGCCAATGGGTCTATTACCGTTGTTCCTAACCCAGATCCCACCGGTATCAATACCAGTGCCTATGTGGCAAAAATGGTTCGTGGCGCCGATGGTGACCCCTGGGCCGGCTGGTATGCAACCCTCGACAATCCCATTGATGTAACTGCAAACAAATACGTTCACGTTAAAGTATGGAAACCCCGTATCAGTCCTGACGTGTTCAAGTATGAAGGAGCAGTTAACTCAGGCGATGTTTATCCTATCCAGGATCAAACACTGGTTAATCAATGGGAAGAGCTTGTTTTCGATATGAGCGTTGTTAGCGGACCTTATGTAAAAATCGTTCTTATTCCCGATTTTGAGAGCCCGCTTACACTTACCGAAGACATCACACTTTACTACGACGATCTTTATGCCAACAACGATCCTACTTTAGGTAGTGCCCCGGTTCAGATTATGGAGAATTTTGAATTTATCCCCCTGAACCTAATGCTGAATGGCGAAAACGACCAGAGTTCAATGACCATCGTGCCTAATCCTGACCCAACAGGCGTTAACCTTAGCGACTATGTTGTTGAATTCAAACGCGATATGGACGGTTTCCCATGGGATGGTTTCTGGTCAAGCCTGCCAAGTACCATTGACGTAACTACCAATAAATTTGTTCATGCTAAAGTATGGAAACCACGTATCAGCCCAATTAAATTCAAAATCGAAGGCGGTGCTGCCGGAACCATTGAAATTTTCAGCAAATATGAGCAAACCAAAGTTAATGAGTGGGAAGATATTGTATTTGATTTCTCAGATAAAACCGGCACCTATCCTATCATTGCTTTCCTTCCCGACTTTGCAGATCCTGTAAACCTGACCGAAGATATTACCATTTACTTCGATGATATTATCCTCAACAACGATCCCAATCCAATAACTCCTCCACAGCAGGTTATCAATGTTGATATGAGCGAATCAGGATTGGCCGAAGGTCAGCAGGTATTCCTTTCGGGAGCTCTCGGTGGAATTTACGGAACATGGAATGAACCAGGCACTAACGCCAATAATGAAATGCTTGATCCCGACGGAGATAAAATTTACAGCATTACCCTTGCTCTACCTGATGGCGTTATCGCCTTCAAATTCTTCATGGGAGCAGGCTGGGGCAGTGGCGACCCTGCACCCGGCGGAGACCGTACCTATACAGTTGCTGGAAGTTGCAACCTAACCTACAAATGGGGCGTTGACGGATTACTTGGAGTTTCCAATCCTCTGATTGGCAAGATTCAGATGTTTCCCAATCCTGTTAGCAACCAGCTAAACATTACAGCTACAGCTGATGTGAAGAGTGTAAGCATTACCTCTATGCTCGGTCAGGTTGTTGGAACCTATACTATTTCAGAAGGCAACAACAACATCAGCACCAGTCAGCTGAGCAGTGGCGTATACTTCGTTACCTTTACCGGTAAAGATGGCAGCCAACTGACACAGAAACTTGTTAAAGACTAATCATTTCAGATAAGTTTGAAAAGCCTCCACTAAGGAGGCTTTTTTTTTGAACTAACCCGAATAATGTGAAATGCTTAGGCACCATTGTCTTTTTACACTTACATAAGCTTGTGTACAAACATTGCCCTTATAGCCTTTGGTAACTTAGCAAACTTAATCCCCGACAATTTTTATTATCTTTGCCAAAAATTACGTGATTATGAACAGAGGACCTGTTTCACAATTTATTGAACACCATTATCGCCATTTTAATGCTGCTACAGTAATTGATGCATCCAAAGCTTACGAAAAGCATCTTGCCGAGGGCGGTAAAATGATGATTACTCTTGCCGGTGCAATGAGCACTGCCGAGCTGGGCATATCGCTTGCCGAAATGATTCGTCAGGATAAAGTGCAGATAATCAGCTGCACTGGTGCTAATCTTGAAGAAGATATTATGAATCTGGTGGCACACTCCCACTACAAAAGGGTTCCGAATTATCGTGACCTTACACCACAACAGGAATACGAATTGCTTGAAAAAGGGATGAATAGGGTAACTGACACCTGCATTCCTGAGGAGGAAGCTTTCCGGCGCATTCAACATCATATCGAAAAAATATGGAAGGATGCACAGGCAAAAGGAGAACGCTATTTCCCACACGAATTTATGTACAAATTGCTGCTCAGCAAAGCAATGGAAAAGGACTATGAAATTGATCCCAAACATTCGTGGATGCTTGCTGCAGCTGAGAAAAACCTGCCTATTATTGTTCCGGGCTGGGAAGACAGCACCATGGGGAATATTTTCGCGTCCTATTGTATCAAAGGCGAACTGCATCCTTCGACCATGAAAACCGGAATAGAATACATGATGTACCTTTCAGACTGGTACCGCGCAAATTCATCAGGAAAGGGAGTAGGTTTCTTTCAGATTGGAGGCGGCATAGCAGGCGATTTTCCAATTTGTGTTGTTCCTATGATGTATCAGGATTTGGAATGGCACGATGTTCCTTTCTGGTCTTATTTCTGTCAGATAAGCGATTCAACTACTTCGTATGGCTCTTATTCAGGAGCTGTTCCCAACGAAAAAATTACATGGGGTAAGCTCGATATTGATACACCTAAGTTTATTGTTGAAAGTGATGCCACTATAGTAGCACCATTGATATTCGCATGGCTTTTGGGATGGTAAATTCATAAAGAAAACCGCTTCAGAGCGGTTTTTTTTATGCTTAGTAACCAAGTATTCTCAGCATAGATTTGTGCGTTTGCTCTTTGGCAAAAAGTTTTGTGGTATATTCACCTTCTTCGTCAACATCAATTATAATATGCTTTGGCGCAGGAATAAGGCAATGCTGAATACCTCCATAGCCTCCTATAGATTCCTGATATGCTCCTGTATGAAACAATCCGATATAGAGAGGATCCTCATTGTCCATTTTCGGAAGAAATATAGCATTTGCATGGGCTTCAGCATTGTAATAATCTTCACTATCACAGGTTAAACCTCCGAGGAATACACGTTCGTATTCTGAATCCCATTTGTTTATAGCCAATAAAATAAACCGCTGGTTTAAGGCCCAGGTATCAGGCAGGGTAGTCATAAATGATGAGTCTATCATATCCCACAACTCACGGTCGTTTTGCTGTTTCTGGTCGATGATTGAGTAGAGTGTAGCACCACTTTCGCCAACTGTATATGAACCAAATTCTGTAAATATATCAGGCTCCTGGGTATTGTTGCGATCGCAAATCATTTTGATCTGAGCCACAATTTCCTCTGCCATATATTCAAAATCGTAATCAAATGACAGAGAGCTTTTAATAGGGAAGCCTCCGCCAATATTAAGCGAATCGAGCTCAGGCGCAATTTGCTTTAGCTGGCAATATAAATTCACACACTTCGAGAGCTCATTCCAGTAATAGGCAGAATCCTTTATGCCGGTATTGATAAAGAAATGCAGCATTTTAAGCTGGAATTTCGGATTATTTTTGATCTTTTCCTCGTAATACGGAATAATATCATTGTAACGTATACCCAGGCGCGAGGTATAAAATTCAAATTTAGGTTCTTCTTCAGAGGCAATGCGAATTCCGATTTTGCATTTGCGTGTAATATTACGGTCGAGCTGATCAAGCTCAAATTTATTGTCGAGGATGGGAATGGTATTTTCAAAACCTGCGTTAATCAGATTGGCGATATTCTCGATGTACTGAGGACGTTTAAATCCATTACAGATAATATAATTCTCCTGGTTGATAAGTCCCTGTTCACGCAATGCTTCCAATAAGAAAATATCAAAAGCCGATGATGTTTCCAGATGCACATCGTTTTTCAGAACCTCTTCAAGTACAAAAGAAAAATGAGAGCTCTTTGTGCAGTAACAATAATTGTATTCGCCCTGATAATCAGCTTTTGCTATTGCTACATTAAACATCTTCTTAGCACGCTGAATCTGGTGACTAATCTTTGGCAGATAACTGATTTTAAGCGGTGTTCCATACTGCTTGATGATATCCATTAAAGGAATATGGTGAAAGTAAAGCTCATTATCCTCTACTTTAAACTCATCCTGAGGAAAATCAAATGTTTGTTCAATCAGGTCAAAATACTTGTTTTTCATCGCACTTAAAAAGACTTTAACTGTTAGTGAATGCAAATATACGGATATATAATTCGTATTGGTTTAAGTTATTACTATTTTTCCATCGCGCTCAGATTTATATTTTTTAAACAATCCAACACGATTACATTGTGTATTTTCATTCCTAATAATTACTGTAAATATTCAAAATCAAATATTTTATAGTCTTTTATACTTATTTTGTTTTTATTTTGCCTTTTTTATAATGATAATGATTGAATATCCGATCGAGTTACGTTGTATCTTTAAATCATTAAATCCGAAATCTGATTAATTTTTTAGTCCTAATATTTAATCATATTTTAACAGTAATACTGCAATTTATCAGCATCTGATACTTACTTCTTTTTAAATATAGTATCGGCCAGAAATTGTAATTAGCCTGAAAATTAGATATAACAAGCCTGAATACTCAGTCAATTATGCAATTACCATTAAACAGTTTTAAAACCAGTAAACTAGTAACAAAAGATAACTATTATGCATACTTACGATTTTGAATTGAAGTTATTTTAAAAGAAAGTGTAATAGGCTGGGGCGCAATTTTTATCAACTAAAATACAAGGAATGACTTAAATCTTGCTACCAAGAAACATGAGTAAGCCCTGGAGACAATAAGCAATAAATTTAATTGGTGCGTTTCTCCGAATAAATAACTAATTACTCATACTTTAGAGCCTCAACAGGATTGGCGCTGGCCGCACGATAAGCTCTGAAAACGATGGTAAGGAAAGCAATAAATATTAGCAGTAAAACCGGCAAAACCAAATCACTTGTTCGTATCGAAATTCGATATGCAAATTGGTCTAACTGCTTATTGAGAAGGTAAAAAGTAACCGGTAGAGCAAGAGCCCCGGCGATAGCTACCAGAAGCATGTATGAGCGGATAAGCATTATTGTTATTTGCCAGGCTGAACCACCCAAAACCCTGCGAATACCGATATTTCTGGTTTTTTGTTCGATGAGCAACGAGGTAAGACCAAAAAGACCAAGCACTGAAAGCAATACAGATATCGCCGAAAAATACAGGAACAATGAAAGCAAACGGGCATCACTTTTGTAATTATCAGCAGCATATTTTTCGGCAAAAACAGGCTGATAAGGTGAATTTGTGAAGAATTCGCCCCAGGTTTTACGGATGAAATCCTGAACCTGAAGCTGGTCAGTAACATCGCGGTAGGTAATCAGCAGACCTCTGAACTGATCAGGATTAACCAGGTAAATAGCCGGTTCGACAACAGCCCTCAATGAAAAATAATGGTAGTCTGCAATTACACCTATAACCTCCGAAGGGCGTGTGGTATCGGCTCCCATTATTGGCCTGAACCTCTTCCCAACAGGATTTTTCCATCCCAGCTTTCGCACAGCGGCTTCATTAATAATAACTGTACTTTTTAAATCTGAACCAATTGTCCGGTCAAAAAAGCGACCTTCAGACAATCCAACTCCCATTGCCTGGAAAAATTCGAAATCTACATATCCAAAGCGCACTGTGAGCTTTGTTTTAGCTGAATTATCAACGAAAACCGGACCCTGACTGCCACTTACGCCATTAACAAACGAGCTTCCGCATACATTTAAAATTCGGGGATCGCTGAGTAATTTTTGCCTGAATGCTTCTGATTTGCTATAATCGTCATTATTGCCAAACGAAGCAAAAATTGCATTTTTATAACGGATACCCAAATCCTTGTTCCGCATAAAATTAACCTGCCTGAAAATTACAATCACGGCAAAAAGCAATCCAACAGTAATGGCAAACTGAAATACAACCAATGATTTGCTGAGGAATCCCGAGTATCCGCTGTTACTCTTAATAGCACCTCTAAGTACAGCAATAGGCTGAAAACGTGAGAGATAAAAGGCAGGATAAGAACCTGAAGCCATGCTAATAAGGAGGATCAGAAAAATGAGCCCGATGTTGAAAATCGGGTTACTTATAAAATCAATGATAAAAGAGGTTCCAAGCAAGGTATTGATGCCCGGTAAAACCAGTTCTACCAATCCGATAGCAAGGAAAACCGACATCAATGTCATTAGAAGAGACTCTCCAATAAACTGATACACCAGGTTGAGCCTGTCAGCACCCAAAACCTTCCGTATGCCCACTTCGCGTGATCGTTTTACTGATCGGGCAATTGAAATATTGATATAATTAACACAGGCAACCAATAAAATGAGTACAGCGATAACCGAAAATATCAGCACAAGATTGCGATTACCCATGGCTGTGACATTCTGGAATTTAATATGCTGAGATTGTAAATAAATTTCAGATGCTGGTTGCAGATACATCTCAAGATATTCCCATCCTTCTTCGGCAGCAAAAACGTGCCTGCGAATAAAATCAGGAAACTGCTTCTCGATGACTTCCCGGGCTCCGCTGCTTTCCAGAAGCACATAGGTTATCAGTGAATTTGAGCCCCACCCTTTCATCCATTCAAAGCCTGGCTGATTTTCAATCGATGACATAGAAATGAGAATATCAAAAAACAAATGGGTATCCTCAGTCCGGTTTTTCATAACTCCCGTAATCCTGAATGGTTTATTACCCATGGTAATTATCCGGCCAACAAGAGAACCCGCCTTGCCAAAGTATTTACGCGCAACATCCTCAGATATTACCACTGATTTTGGTTCATTCAGCGCAGTTGCCGGATTACCTTCTATAAATTCTACATCAAACAGACTTATAACCGAAGCATCGGAATAATACATGTTTCGTTCTCTGAAAAATCGGTTTCCAACTCCAACAACCTGTATATCAAAAGCAGGCATAAGCCTAACAGCTTCAACAATCTGAGGAAAATCTGACTTTAATGCTTCAGCCAATGGCCCCATGGTTATGGCAACATGCTGCTCGCCCACGCCCGGTTCATTTTGTATCTCAACAACTCGGTACAGAAGGTCGTGTTTACTCAGCGATTTGTCGTAACTGGTTTCGTGCTGTACATATAAGGCTAAAACAATAAAAGCGGCAATGCCTACCGAGAGTCCGGTAAGATTGATTATTGCATACGACTTTTGTCGTAGCAAACTTCGGATTGCTGTAGTAAAATAGTTGGTATACATGCCTGGCTATAACAGATTCCCCATTATAATGGCAGATTATCAGATTACAGGCAATTCAGAACGACCAGTTTTAATATTTTCATTTATAATCTGGCCATCGAACAACCTGATGATTCGCTGAGCATATTCGGCATCACGTTGTGAGTGGGTAACCATTATAATTGTAGTACCGCCCTGGTTAAGTGAAGCCAGAAGATTCATTACCTCTTCGCCATGGGCCGAATCGAGATTTCCTGTAGGTTCGTCGGCCAGAATCAGGTGAGGATTGGCAACAACAGCCCTGGCAACTGCAACACGTTGCTGCTGTCCGCCCGACAACTGAAGCGGAAAATGTTTCCGACGGTGCGTAATCTGCATCTGTTCCAGTGCAGCTTCAACCTTAGCTTTACGCTCCGAAGCACTCATCCCGAGGTAGATTAGTGGAAGCTCAACATTTTCATATACATTTAACTCATCAATAAGGTTAAAGTTCTGGAAAACGAATCCTATATTCTGCTTGCGGGTGTTGGCCCGCTGTTTTTCGCTGAATTTAGAAAGCTCGCTCCCCAGAAAAAAGTACTCACCTTCAGATGGATTATCGAGCAAACCCAGGATATTTAGTAACGTTGATTTACCACAGCCTGATGGGCCCATAATAGCAACAAATTCACCTTTCTTTATTTCGAAAGAAACCTTGTTGAGCGCGGTAGTTTCAACCTCGTCGGTACGAAAAATTTTGGTAAGGTTAACTGTTTTGATCATGATTACAGATTGTTAGAGTTGGTTAATTCCTGAATATTAGCTTTTCTTTTCCTCCAAACAATTCGTAGGAGGAAACAATTACCTTTTCGCCGGGGTTTAAGCCGTCGAGCAATTCATATTCGCTGGTATTTTGGCGGCCAATTTTAATAGGCCTTTTGGTGGCGTACGAGCCTGAAGGGTCAACAACATAAATCCAGTTGCCACCGGTTTCCTGGAAAAATCCCCCGCGTTTAACTATAATAGCATCGTTAGCCCCTGAAAACTGGACTCTTAACTGCACTGTCTGGCCTCGTTTTATATCATCGGGCTGAGGACCATCAAAAAGCAAATCGACCTGAAAAGTACCATTTGAAACATCAGTATAGATTTTACTAATTTCGAGCTTATATACCTTACCTCCGAGATCGAATTCGGCTTTTTGACCATTAAAAACACGTGAAATATACCGCTCATCTATGTTGGCTCGTAGTTTGAATCCATCCATAAGATCAATCTGGCCCAAATGCTCACCTGCTGTTTTAGTTTCCCCAATTTCAACAATAAATGACGAGAGCTTACCATCGGCAGGAGCTTTAATGGTCATATTGTCCATGTTTTTACGGAGCAGTGACAGATTATTATACATCCTATCCATCGATGAATTAATCTGACTACCCTGGGCCACTCCCGAAATTGAATCGAGTTTACGCAACCTCAGAGTTATCTGCAACTGTTTCAGCGAAAAATCGTAGTCACGTTTGGCATCTTCCCATTCCTTGCGCGATATAAGACTATCTTTGTAAAACTGCTGTTTTCTGGCAAAATCAGTCTGAATCTTGTCAATCTGATATTGAAGCTCAGTGATCTCCTTTTGGCGGGTATATTTGAGCTGCTCTATATTAATACGCGTATTGGCCAGGTTGTTTATAGCGTCATACATACGCGTTTCCTGATCCATATAGCTTAACTCCATATTGGCATTGGCCAGTTTAAGAATAGGATCGCCCTTTTTGAGGATAGCACCATCTTCAACATACACCGCTTCAACAATTCCGCCCTGTACTGCATCAATATAAACGGTATTTCGCGGGAAAACCACTCCATCAACCGGAATAAATTCCTGAAATTTTCCTTTGTAAACCTCGGCAATACTTACCTGATTGCGGTCAACATATACACTACTCCGCTTGTCGCGGAAAATGAGCAACCACATTAAAAATAAAGCAAAAATTGCAATAGCCCCCAGCATGATAATGCGGGTAAGCGTCCATTTCTTTTTTTCAATAATTCTGTCCATTACGCAGTTTTATTATTAGCTGTTGCAAAGCCAATATTATGCCAACTTTTATATTTAACTGTTTATTAAGCATTTGCATCAATTTACAATTATTTAACAATTTTGGGTTGTTCAAAGCCGTTCTTACACTTGTTCGATTCCGAACAATATTAGTATATTAGCTGAATAAAATTAGCAAATAGCCGGATAAATATTCAATAAAGCCCTTTTGTCAATGGAAAAAATTGAGGCCAGAATTCTTATAGTTGATGACGACCAGGATGTGCTCCTGGCAGCAAAACTATTTCTTAAACAACATTTTACTGTTGTTCATACCGAAAAAAATCCCGAGAACATTCCCGGATTGCTCAAAAATGACAGTTACGATGTAATACTACTTGATATGAATTTTTCGAGAGATGCTACAAGCGGGAAAGAAGGATTTCACTGGTTATCGAAAATTATTGAAATTGATCCGCTGGCTGTTGTGATTTTTATTACCGGTTATGGTGACATTGAACTCGCGGTACAAGGCATCAAGGAAGGAGCGACCAATTTTATCCTTAAACCCTGGGATAACAAAAAATTGTTGGGCACCATCACTGCCAATCTTAAAGTAAGGCATTCGAAGGAGGAGATTGAAGATTTACGTAGCAAACAAAAAGTGCTGATTGCCAATCAGGATCAGGCTTATGGCAACCTTATAGGGCAATCTACCTCGATGAGAAAAGTACTGGCAACAGTCGAAAAGGTAGCAAAAACCGAAGCCAATGTGCTGATTCTAGGCGAGAATGGCACTGGTAAAGAACTAATTGCCAGAGCTATTCACAGGGCTTCGTCGCGTAAAGATGAAGTATTTATTAGTGTGGATCTTGGAGCTATTAGTGAAACTCTTTTCGAGAGCGAATTGTTCGGGTTTAAAAAAGGTGCTTTTACCGATGCCAAGGAAGACAGGGCCGGACGTTTTGAAGCAGCCAACAAAGGCACCATCTTTCTCGACGAAATTGGTAATCTGTCGTTCAATCTGCAATCGAAACTTTTGAGTGTGGTACAAAACCGCAAAGTGGTTAGGTTAGGCACCAACAAAGAAATACCTATAGATGTGCGCCTGATTTGTGCTACCAATATGCCGCTTTATCAAATGGTAAATGAAAATAAATTCAGGCAGGATTTACTTTACCGGATCAACACTGTAGAACTTATGCTTCCGGCACTTCGCGAGCGTGTGGATGATATCCCATTGCTTGCCGAACATTTTCTGACAATATATTGCAAGAAATATAAAATGCCGCTCAAGCGGATTAATCCGACTACCTTTAAACGACTCGAAAAACACACCTGGCCCGGTAATATCCGCGAATTGCAGCACGCTGTTGAACGGGCAGTTATCCTGAGTGAAAGCAATGTGCTGATGCCTCACGACTTTTTTCTATCGCAGATTGACGATCATGATTCCGGCGAAATAAGTGAAGATATTACCAACCTGGAAGAACGCGAAAAACTGCTTATCCGCAGGGTAATTGATAAGCATGGAGGCAATATCAGCAAAGCTGCCAAAGAACTTGGACTAACCAGAGCTTCGCTTTACCGCAGAATTGAAAAACATGGGCTTTAGGAAGTTCAGATTATGGATTTTATTGCGTATACTGCTTATTGCAGGCAATCTGTTGCTGCTCATTATTCTTATTGAACGGAGGCAACACGAAATTACGTCCATTATTGCGGCACTTGGCGTAGTAGCCCAGGTGGCTGCGCTGATACATTACGTTGAACGCACAAACCGCAAATTAACGCAGTTTCTGGAGAGTATCCGCCACAGCGATTTCAGCACTTCATTCAGCGACCGGGGATTAGGCCGCAGTTTTGAGGGTTTAAACCGGGCATTTAATGAAGTAATCCGCGAATTTCGTAAAAACCGGGCCGAAAAGGAAGAACACTACAATTACCTGCTCACCGTTGTTCAGCACGTAAGTATTGGTATTGTAGCTTTTCGCAAGGATGGCAAAGTTGATATAATCAACAATGCGGTAAAACGATTACTGCGGATCAACACTCTAAACCAGATTCAGGATCTGGCTGTATTAAAACCCGAGCTCCCACAACTTTTGCTGAGTATGAATGCCGGCGATCGTCACCTTATAAAGCTGGTTGTTGAAGATGAACTTCAACAAATCTCGGTATATGCAACAGAATTCAGAATGCGTGGTGAAGAATTCCTACTTGTTTCACTTCAAAACATTACCTCAGAGCTCGAGGAAAAGGAAATAGAATCGTGGCAGAAACTCATTCGGGTACTTACGCATGAGATCATGAATTCTATAACTCCCATTTCATCACTGGCCTCAACGGTGCAGGACCTTCTGCTCGAAGAGCAGGAGCACAACATCTCGCTTCGCTCACTCGACGAAGATGATGTTGAAAGCGTACAACAGGCACTCGCAACCATTCATAGCCGAAGTCAGGGTTTGCTTTCTTTTGTTGAAACCTATCGTAATCTAACCCGTATACCAAGACCAAATTTCAGGTATTTCCATGTGAACGAGCTTTTTGAACGGGCACACATACTGTTGAAACCAAAAATGGACAAATTTGGCATAGAGTGTTCAGTAAGGATATTCCCTGAAGAATTGATGATAACTGCTGACCCCGACCTGATTGATCAGGTAATCATTAACCTGTTGCTGAATGCCATTGATGCAGTTAAAGAATCACCATCGCCTGAAATAACAGCTACTGCATCGATGAACAACAATGGTAGAATCATCATTGATATAGCCGACAATGGGCAGGGAATAAAACCTGATATTCTGGATAAAATCTTTATGCCATTTTTTACCTCTAAGAAGGATGGCTCAGGTATCGGACTCAGTCTTTCACGCCAAATTATGCATTTGCACAAAGGCACCATTACTGTAAAATCGAAACCCGGCGAAGGAGCAGTATTTTCTCTGGCATTTTGAAACGAACCCTTTAGCTATATATTTGTTATTGTTACAAACAAATATTTATGGATAATAAAGCTGCTCAAACCGACTACCCGATTCACGATTTGCTTCGTACCCGATGGTCACCCCGCTCATTTGATAGTAAACAGCCTGATAAACAAACGATTCAATCTCTTTTTGAAGCTGCCCGATGGGCGCCTTCGGGGTCAAATCATCAACCCTGGTTTTTTATAGCCGGACTGAAAGGTGACGAAACTTACAATAAAATTTTCAGTACACTGGTTGAATTTAACCAGATGTGGGCAGGCTCAGCGCCATTACTTTTTGTAACCCTTGCGAAAATTACGAATCCGCGCGGCGAACCCAATCCGAGTGCCTTTTACGACGCTGGACAGGCTGTGAGTATGCTCACTGTGCAAGCCACCTCGCTTGGGTTGTTTGCCCATCAAATGGGAGGTTTTGATGCTTCGCAAATTGCTGAGTTATTTGAAATACCGGCCGACTACAAACCAGTAACCGTGGTAGCTGTGGGATATAAAGGTGAGTCAAAATCATTACATCCCAAACTCGAAGCGCTCGAATTAGCCACGCGGGTAAGACGCAAAACTTCAGATTCTGTTTTCAGTAATACGTTTGGTAAAGCATCTGATCTTTTAAATAATGATTAATATTACCTGCATTCTTAAACGCCTGCGATCAGGTTCAAACAACATTTTAGATGCCCGGTCCTTATTGATGCGAAAAAACTACTTTTGTATCACTTAAATGAATTACACTGTAAAAATTACCGATCAGGACCTGAGCTTAACAGGGTTGCATTCAGCAAAAAATTTGATTCATGCAGAAAAATAGCTTCATTAAACTTTCAGCCCTTTTGGTTTTACCATGGTTATTCACCGCCTGCCACAGTAATAAGAATAAACCCACAGAGACTGAAATTACGAACAAGCAGCACGCAACTGTTTTTGTACCCGAGTTTAACGCCGATTCAGCTTATGCATATGTTGACAGGCAGGTGGCCTTTGGCCCAAGGGTGCCCAATAGTGCAGCAAATGCTGCCTGCGCGGCATGGCTTGAGCAAAAGCTGCAGCAATACACACCCAATGTGATTGTGCAAAAAGCAAGTGTTACAGCATTCAATGGCACAGTGCTCACAGCCAGAAACATAATTGCTTCGTTCAACCCCGAAAACACATCCAGAATACTTCTATGTGCTCATTGGGATTCGCGCCCATGGGCCGACCACGATCCCGAACCAGCAAACCATAAAAAACCGGTTCCCGCCGCCAACGACGGAGCCAGCGGAGCTGGTGTTTTGCTCGAAGTTGCGCGGCTAATGCATTTGCATGACCCCGGACTTGGTGTGGATATTGTACTTTTTGATGCCGAAGATTACGGTGAGCCACAGGATATGCAGGGTACCAATGAAGATTCATGGGGACTGGGGTCACAATACTGGTCGAAAAACCCACATGTGCCCGGCTATATGGCGCGTTTTGGCATACTGCTCGATATGGTAGGCGCCGAAGGAGCTACTTTTACAATGGAAGGCACATCAATGTATTATGCTCCGGATATCATGCGCAGGGTTTGGCAAACGGCTCACCGTATTGGCTATGATAACTATTTCTCGACACGTAAAACCGGCCCTATTACTGATGACCACGTGTATGTAAATCAAAACCTTGGAATACCTACTATTGACATTATTGATTATGACCAGGACAGGGAGAAGGGATTTTTTCCATACTGGCACACAGTAAGTGATGATATGGCTCAGATTCGTAAGGAAACACTGAAGGCTGTAGGTCAAACAGTTACAACTGTTGTTTATGAATCGAAATAATGTACGTTCAGCTGCTTTGTTTATCGCTACAAGCCTCGATGGGTTTATAGCGCGACCTGACGGTGATATTTCGTTCCTCGACAGCATGGCGGTACCCGGAGAAGATTATGGATATCAGCAATTTATAGATTCTGTTGATACCGTTGTGGTGGGTCGTAATACATGGGAAAAAGTACAGTCGATGGGTATTTCGATGCCCTATCCTGGTAAACAGGTTTACGTTGTAACACAAACATTAACCAATATTCCAGAAGGAGCGCAGATCTGGCGTGGAAATCCGGTTAAGTTGATCCAAAATCTTAAACTTAAGCCGGGCGCAAAAATTTACGTTGATGGCGGGGCTCAGGTAATAAAATCCCTACTTATCGGGCATCAGATTGATGAAATTACACTTTCTGTTGTTCCTGTTATGCTTGGTGAGGGAATTCGACTGTTTGCAGAAAATTTACATCAGCAGAATCTGAAACTGCAGTCTGCAAAGTCTTTTAAAACCGGCCTTGTTCAATCTCATTACCGGCTCGATAACCTCAGCTAAAGCAGGTCATTGGCCAGATTAGCCAATTCAGAGCGTTCACCTTTTTCGAGCCTGACATGCGCATAAATCGAATGGTGCTTAACCTTATCAATCAGGTAGGATAATCCATTACTTTGTGCATCAAGGTAAGGGGTATCAATCTGGTAAATATCGCCTGTAAAAATAATTTTGGTACCCTGCCCTGCTCTGGTTATAATTGTTTTAACCTCATGCGGGGTCAAATTCTGGGCTTCATCAATAATAAAGCACACATTACTAATACTACGTCCGCGAATATAAGCCAGCGGCTGAATTACCAGCTTTTCATTTTCGAGGGAGTCGGTAATATTTTTGTATTCCTTGTCTTTTTCGCTGTACTGACTCTGAATAAATTTGAGGTTATCGTACAACGGCTCCATGTAAGGATTTATTTTCGATTTGATATCTCCGGGCAAATAACCGATATCCTTATTACTAAGCGGCACAATAGGACGTGCCAGAAATACCTGCTTGAAATTTCGCTTTTGTTCTAAAGCTGCCGCAAGGGCCAGCAGGGTTTTTCCGGTTCCAGCCACGCCCTGTAGTGTAACTAGCTTTACTTCGGGGTTTAGAATAGCATGCAGTGCAAATACCTGCTCGGCATTGCGGGGTGCTATTCTGAAAGCCGCTCTTTTTTCGATTCTTTCTATTTTGCGACTCACCGAATTATAAAACGCAAGCGCTGAAGTATTGGTATTGCGTAGAATGTAGTATTGATTGGGAATCGGATTCTTAACCCCAACTTCGCGCGGTAGACAGTACCCACTCTGATATAATTTGTCTATAATCCTGCTGCTAAGGTTATTGATGGTCGAAATTCCCGTATAAAGGCCTTCAACATCCTTGATTTTGCCTGTTAGAAAATCTTCGGCTGTAAGATTCAGCGATTTTGCTTTAAGCCGGAGATTAATATCCTTGCTTACTAGAATTACTTTTCGTTCGGGATATTCCTGAACAAGCGATAACGCTGCATTCAAAATGCGGTGATCTGGTTTGTTATCATCAAAGATCAAACGTGCATCCAGTTCTGACCGCTCATTCATTACCACTTTAAATTTGCCGCCCTTTGATTTTACCAATGGTATCCAATCGGTGAGTGTTCCCTTATCAGAAAGCGCATCAATGATTCGGATGAATTCACGGGCTTCAAAGTTTTTGGTATCATTGCCCTTTTTGAAATTATCCAGCTCTTCAAGGACTGTAATCGGAATGGCTACATCGTTATCCTCAAAATTATTGATTGAGTTGTGGTTATACAGGATTACCGAAGTATCAAGAACAAATATCTTTTTCTGTCCGTTATTTCTCGAAGTCCGCGGTTTTGGCGCTAAAGCCGGAGCGGGGACATCCGGTACCTTAACCTTAACAGTTGGTTTGACCGGTAGTTTAGCTTTGGGTTTAGTCTCCTGAACTATTTTTTTTGCTTTAAGAATGACCGGTGGTTTAGGCTTAGCTTTACTTTCGTTAACACCAGTTAATTCTGCAGCACCGGCGGTGGCATCTGCGACATCAGGTTCTGAGTGAGGTGCAATAACTTTACTGTTATTATTAACCGGTGCTTTGCCAGGTTTTTTTTTAGGGGTTTCTTTAACAGATTCAGACTTAACTTTCACCGGAGAGCCTGCAACCATTAGTCTGCTTTTAGCCATAACAAAATCATTTGTTGAGTTAATTACAATCCTGGGGTGTTTTGGTAAGCCGTGCTACATCGTATCCTTCAGCTTTCAACGATGCGACGATTGCCTCGAATTCAGTGGAATTCATTTGTGGTGTCCGGCTTAAAATCCACAGATAATCCTTTTTAGGCGACGAAACTACTGCCCAGCGATAGTCAGGATCGAGACGAACTATCCAGTAATCACCTTTAAAAGGCCAGAAAAACTGAACCTTTAATTTGGTATTATTGGTTCCATCAACTACAAAAGCTTTGCCGGTAATGCCACTTGATTTTTTGTTATATCCTCCTTTTCGGCATTTATTCACAACTTTTACATACCCTTCAGGCATGAGTGTGTACTCAGCGGTAGTGCAGTGGCACCCCTTTTGAAAGCGCACCGGAAACGAAGCAATATCGTACCAGCGTCCGGCATATTTAACCAGATCAACCGACCCCACTGATGTGGGCAGCTGTTTTTGAGTGGCGCATCCCGAAAGAAATCCGGCAAATAGTAACATAACCAACAGATTTTTCATAAGTAGCAACGGGTTTAGTAAATTTAACGAATATCAAAGGGGTTTTGGCAGGTAATCCCAATTTTTAAATAACAGCCCAAAATCCTTCTATTTAGCTGAATATCTGAAATATTGAAATATTTATCAACAATCCCTTATTTAAATAAACCATTAAGCTGTTCTCATTCCTCCCAGTGTTCAAAACTTTATAGCCTGATATTGCAAAAGTTCTGTAAAATAAAAAAGGGAAGCATGGGCTTCCCTTTTTGAATACAAAATAAACGAATTTACTTTTTGGCCTTGGCTCCCATAAGCAACAGCTCATTCACCACAATCTCAGTAATGTTGTGGGTTTTGCCATCTTTATCGTTCCAGCTGCGGTAGGTAAGTTTACCTTCAATGGCTACTTCTATTCCCTTGTTGAGGTATTTTTCACAGGTATCGGCCAATTTACCCCACACCACAATCTGATGCCATTGGGTTTGTTTGATCTTCTGACCGGCTTTGTCGGTGTATTCATCGTTGGTAGCCAACGAAAAACGGGCAACACGTTTATTTCCTTCGAGTGTTTTTACTTCAGGGTCGGCACCCAGATGTCCAATAAGCTGGACGCGATTTTTTAATGAGTTCATGGTACTTTGTTTAAAGTTTAATTATTAATTTGAAAAATTGATGATTATTCAGCACGGCGATTGCCGGTCATAAGAATTTCATTCACAGTAATTTCGGTTACATAATGCTTTATTCCATCGGTGCCGGTATACTCGCGGTATCCGAGTTTTCCGCCTACAGCTATTTCCTGGCCCTTGAAGAGATAGTTTTCAGTAAATTCGGCCAGCTTGCCCCAAACAACCAGCGAATGCCATTGCGTATCGCTTATTTTTTCGCCGGTTTTACTGGTATATTCATCGTTGGTTGCCAAACGAAGCCTTGCTACCTTGCGGGAATTGTCAATTGATTTTATTTCGGGATCGGCTCCGAGACGGCCGATAAGTTGTACGGAGTTACGTAAAGTATTCATGGTCATGATTTTTATAACGTTATACATATAGTTTCATCCTGCTTGGCGTCCACTGATCATCAGAAGATCATTCACAGTAATTTCGGTTACCAGGCGGTTGTTACCCTCATTGTCGGTAAAACTGCGGTAAGCAATACGGCCTTCCACAGCTATTTCCCTGCCTTTCTGAAGATATTTGCCACAAATTTCAGCCAATTTTCCCCAAACAATAAGCTGATGCCATTGGGTGCGTATTGCTTTTTCGCCTTTTTCTCCCGTAGCACGTTCGTTGGTTGCCAGCGACAGGCGGGCCATTACATTACCATTTTCAAAAGTTTTGATTTCAGGATCTGCACCAAGATGGCCGATCAACTGTACGCGGTTGTTTAATGCTTTCATTTTTTTTGTTTTTGCGTCCCTGCGGACTTGTTCAACATGTTAACTTAACTTCACTTTGCCAATCCTAACTGAGTGTGATTGAACGATGAAGCAAAAGTATATCGGTCTCAAAAACAAAGTCGGTTAATAGTCGCTTACTTACGAATATAATTGCTTTTAAACGTTTAAAAACGAATATTCTGATATTGAATACTATCTATCTATTTGTTTTATAATACATTATATTATTTACCGCTGGTTATAGAATCAGCAGGCGATTTGTATAAGTTTTGTGATAAAAGGAGATAAAAATGAATATTCAGCGCGGCAGATGTTCAGGACATATGCAATTATTCCTGTTCGCGGTTAATCCTGATATTAAACTTTTTCATACGGCGAATAAGCGAATCGCGCGATATACCCAGCAATTTTGCAGCCAGCACCTGATTGTAACCACATTCATCCAGTGCCTGAAGGATAAGGCTTTGCTCCTGCTCATCAAGATTAAGTACCACTGTTTTTGATACTTTTCCGACTTTTTTATCGCTCAGTTGAAAATCGATAGAGCTAAGCGTTTGGGTATTACAAAATATCATAGCTCGTTCTACCATATTTCTTAATTCGCGCACATTGCCCGGAAAATCGTATTCCTTTAGAATTTCGACAAGCTGAGCATTAATCTTGGGCAGTGGTTTGTTGAGTTTTATGGCAAAATACCCTACAAAATACCTTAACAGCGGTTCAATATCTTCGGAACGCTCGCGCAGGGGCGGAATGTTAATGGTAAGGGTATTCAGCCTGTGAAACAGATCGAGCCTGAATTGCCTGGATTCAATCAGCTGCTCAACATTGTGATTGGTCGCGGCAATAATTCTGAAATCCACCTGAACTTCGTCGGTTCCGCCTACCCGTTTTATTTTCTTTTCTTCAATTGCTCTAAGTAGTTTAGCCTGAAGTGCAAAAGGCATATCGGCGATTTCGTCTAAAAACAATGTGCCACCGTTGGCCACTTCAAAATATCCCTTTTTGTCGTTCACTGCTCCAGTAAACGAACCTTTTACATGGCCGAAAAACTCGCTTTCGAGTAGCGAATCGGTAACAGCACTGCTGTTTACTGCTACAAACGGCTGATTACGCTGTTCACTGGCAAAATGAATGATTCTGGCAACAATTTCCTTTCCGGTTCCACTTTCACCGGTTATTAATATATTGGTATTCGGATATTTCGAAGCTGTATTTGCCAGTTCGAGAACCTGCCTTATGGGGCGGCTCTCCCCGATAAAAGTACGGTCGATGAGCCGTTCGAGTTCAGCCGAAATCAGCGATTGCTGGTCCTGCATATCGCGAAGTTGCCGGTAAAGTTTCAGGTATTTTTCGGTACGCTCAATTGAAAGCTGAATATCGATATGGCGGAATGGCTTGCGCAGATAGTCGATAGCCCCGTCGCGCATTGCCTGTATTACTGTATCCATATCGCCATGACCTGAAATAATAATTACTTCCATGGAGGGGTAAAGTTTCCTGACCTGCTGCAGAATATCGAGGCCACTCATACCCGGAAGCTTCACATCCAATATCATTAGGTCGTACGGGCGGCGACGGAGGCTTTCGAAACCTTCGGCAGGTGTATTGGCAGCATACACTTCGAAATCGCGCACCTGAAGAAATTCTTTTAATTCTTCGGTAAAATCTGCTTCGTCGTCAAGAATCAATACTCTCAGTTTCATTTTACTCATACTAAAAACGTTTACCAATGCTGTGTACTACCTGTTTCGTTTAAGAGCCGGAAATTTTAACTCAACCACTGTACCAGCCCCGTGGGTACTTATAAAATTCATAACTCCTTTGTGATCGCGCACTATGCCAAACGAAATTGCCAGACCCAGGCCGGTTCCTTTTCCGGGTTCCTTTGTGGTATAAAACGGGGTGGTGATATGCTCCAGTTGTTCGGTGGATATTCCGGTTCCGTTATCCTTCACAAGCATAACTACCTCATTTGCAATTAAACTGGTTTCGATTGTAATGGATGGTTCAAATTCCGGCAATGCCAGCTGGTTTTTCTCCTCTACTGCATCACGCGCATTAGATAACAAATTAAGGACTACCTGCTCCAGTTTGTAGGTATTCCCCTGTATTACAACACTCTGATCATCAGCAAGTTTAAGTGTAATACCAATACCATGGTTTCTGAATTGTTCCTGAACAAGCGACAAGGCATTCTTTATTGCTTCATTTACACTGAATGCAGCGTGTATGTAATCGTCGGTGCTTCTCGAAAAAGTGCGCACATGATCAATAATGGTGCGCATGCGGTGGATACCTTCAAAAATGCGGCCAGCTTTATCATTGAGGTAGGCGTCATCCGCTGTATGGTTGCGCAGCGCATGAAACAGGTTGTCGATACCAAAGGAAATGGTATTGAGAGGTTGGTTTATTTCATGAGCTATTCCGGCCGCCATTTCACCTATCCCCACCATTCTTTCGGTATGGATAAGATGTTTTTCCATTTCGCGGGCCGCAGTGATATCGGAACAGAAGACCATATATAACCCATCAGGCAGCTGAACACTTTGCGCCCGAATATTAAGTGTGATTTTCCTGACAGATACAAAAAATTCAGCCTGAGAATGCTTTCCGGAAGTGAGTGACTTATACTCGGCAAAGTTGCCGGCCAACATTTCCGTTTTAAAAACAGATGCCAGATCAATCCCTGAAATGGTTTCTTTTTCAAATCCCAGCATATTTACTGCTGCCGGATTGGCTTCTATAATTTTACCCAAAGAGTCAGCTACCAAAATACCTTCAGGTGCATTCTGAATGTAACTTCGGTATCTGGCTTCGCTTTCCTCCAGTGCTGATCTTGTTTTTGCACGTTCAAGAGCATTGCCGGCAATGGTTCCGAACACACCAAGTGAACAAATATCCTGAACGGCCCATTGGCCCTGAAAATTGCAATTTTCGACCAATATAACCGCAATGGAAGCATCCTGTATGGTAACAGGAATTGCCAGAGAGAGCGCTGTATTCGTATCGAAAACCATTTGCTCCACAAAATTCCAGTATCCTTTTATCTCATTTTTAATCGCCAGAATGCCACATACTTCGGCTGGCAGTTGTGCCCGGTTCTCAATTTTGCTGACTACTGCAGCCGGAATTTCCTTGCCGGAAATAGAAGGTGTTTCCACACTTCGCGATGCATCGGGCCAGAATCCCGGATTTGTAACTTTAAATATTGCCCCGGCAGCATTGCAAATGCCCGCAATATCCCTGAGCATAAAATCGACCGATTGAATCAGGTCGAAATTCCCTGAAAATCGCGCCGAAGCAAGTGAAACGGCCCTTTCGAGCTGGTATTTAAACAGTATGGTTTGCTCGGCTTTTCGATACTGCGCAATACTATCACTCAGAATGCGGCTTTGGCGCTGAAGTTCCCTGTTTTGCTGATACAACCTCAGAAAAACCTTTACCTTACTGATGAGCACTTCATTCTGGAAAGGTTTGGTAAGATAATCGACAGCACCTGCCTGATAACCTTGTGAAATACTCTGCTGATCGTATAATATAGCCGAAATAAAAATGATAGGCGTCAGCTTGTTGTTCTCTTGTTTACGCAGTTTACGTGCGAGTTCAAAACCATTTAAGCCAGGCATCGAAACATCAAGAATAATCAAAGCCAGATCAATATTTTCAGCCAGATCAAGCGCCTGCTGACCATTGGTTGATTTGAGTATATCAGCCTGCTCTTTCCGGAGTATGGTTTCGAGCAATATCAGATTGGCACTGATATCGTCAACTATTAGTATTTTGGGTTTATCCTGCGTCACAATTCTATGATTATCAGAACGAAAAATAAAATGCAACTATAAAATTACGGTATCATTACCTATTATAGTGAATTTGTTTAAAATTAATTACGTAAACGACTAAAGGTAACCTGTTACTTTAAAATAAAAAGGGCCGTAAACAGCTGTTTACGGCCCTAAAAGCAAAGTTAATTTACTAACGGATAACCAATTTGCGGGCAGTTGTTCCGCTGGTTGTTTCCACTTTCAGGATATAGACACCACTTTGAAGATTAAGTGCCATTTTCTCGGTGTGGATTCCACCAGTAAGGGCAATGTTACCTGAGTACACAATTTTATCGGTGAGCGTGGCAATTGTAACTACTGCATTGGTCGCACGGGTATCGGTAATTGAAAGGTTAAACTCTCCATTGTTTGGGTTGGGATATAAGGTAAATCCGCTGTTGTCGTTTTCAGGAATTCCGGCACAGGCATCCACGGTAACCAGTATCGAAGATTCTCCTGCACAACCATTGGCATCGGCAACAGTTACCCCGTAAGTGGCGGCATTGATACCCTGGTTCTGTGCATTGATAAGCAGGCTGCTTCCTGTACTTCCGTCTGACCAGAGGTAAGATGCATATTCTCCATCAACGGTAAGGTTGAGCAAATGTGTGATACAGATTGTAGTATCATTGCCCAGTGATATAACCGGTGAATTGATTGCTACATTGTATTCGACCGAACCGGCGCAGGTTGCAGTATTTGTTTGAACCAGTGTGAGCATGCCCTGACCATTACCGGCCCAGTCAACCAATACTGCATTGGTGCCGGCTCCAGCGGTTATGGTTCCACCGGTAACTGACCATGCATAAGTATCGCCATCCACAAGCGGGGCCGTATACTCAACCTGTGAACTGTTGGCACATACGAGCGCCATTCCATCAACCGAAGGAGCAGGAGCGGCATTGATAGTTACCAGATATCCGGCATCCTGTGAACACCCAAATTCATTGGTTTCAGTAAGCACAATACTGCCTTCACCGGCCTGATCCCAGGTAACTGTTGCAGCCGCTGTATTCTGACCATTGGTGATTGTACCACCTGTAATAGCCCAGAAATAGGTATTTTCAGTAGTAGCAGCCTGATAAACAAGTCCGGTTTGATTCTGGCAAGCCTGATCAGCACCCGAAACCACTGGTTCAGGTAAGGGACGTATTGTAAGCTCAATGGTTGAAACAACAGGATCGCATACATCATTCCAAGCACTTAACGACAGCGTAACGCTTCCGGCTGCATTATCATCTGTGCTGGGCGTGTATCGGGGCGAAAGGGAGGCGGGATCGTCAAAGGTTCCGGTTCCCGAAGTTGCCCATTCCATGGTTGTATAATTTTCGGCTGTTGCTTCTGTTGCTGAATAGCCACTGCCATTGCAAATTTCTGCAGCATTGCCAGCAAATACAACAGGAGCCAGACGCAACGAAAGTGTCATATAATCAGTGGAATCACCCACTGCAGGATTTGATGCAGTAAGCGATAAAACAACAGCACCCATGGTTATATCTTCAGAGCTTGGAGTATAAACAGGATCAAGGATGGTAGCGTCGCTGAAACTTCCGGTTCCACTGGTTTCCCATAGCAGACTGGTGTAATTGCTGGCCTGTCCGTTGAGTTGATAAGCTGTGCCTTCACAAACAGTGGCATCATCACCGGCAGCAGCCGCTGTAACACTTGGAATAACCTCAACCCAGCCTTCGTAGCGGTTGCAGTTGGGGCGGGTAATGGTTACCTTAATCATGGTGCCGGATGTTTGCGGAGGAATGGTAATATCAATGGTATTAATGAAACCGGTGGTGCCTGTTCCGAGAATTACTCCATCAGCTGAAAGACAAACCAATGCATTGGGTGAAGCTGTGATGGTAAACACCGTTTCCGATTCAAACATGGTTGGGCTGTAGGTAGCTGAAATGTTTTGTGGAACTTCGGTACAAACTGTAAGAAATGCATCGCCATGCATGTGGAAAAGATTATAGGTTACCTCCTTATTCCCGGTGTTATAAGGCCAGTTCGACTGCATAAGGAAATATTTTCCGGCTGCATTGCCAAAAGCAGGAAGCACACCGCGTGATGCCGGGTTGCAGCCATACTGAGGCATAAAATTAGGCCACATATTGTCCATCATTCCCCATACATAGGTATCATTTACAAATGAATAGGAAGTTTCGGATGCAGCAATAAGTCCTAATGCGCCAGCAGGCTGATTGTTATAGGTGTAGCGATGGAATTTCTCGGTAAAGCATTCACTGGTCCAGTTGTATTTTCCGGTGAGGCAGTTAATCGAAAGGATAAACGACAAATCGGTATTGGTTAATCCATTGATGCTTCCATTGGTATATGATGGTTCACCCCAACCGGTTTCCATACCGTGGTCGCGGTGCATAAGCATAAATGAACCTGCATTTAAGGCATTATTGATGGCCGTTGAATTTCCCCCTGTCCATCCGCCAAGCGCGGTAGGTGACGAAGGAATATAACCAAGTCCGTTAGGTCCGAATACTCCTAATACGGTAGCTGTGTTGGTAGCGGTCGACCATGGGTCAACATTCGGGTTTCCCTGATAAACTTCGTTGATACGTACCGGCGTTTTGCCCAGCACATTTTTCCAGAAACCACCTACTGTTTCAGAACAAATCTGGAACCAGCGTTCAGTTTGCCAACCTAATGCGGTAATTGGATTTGCATAGAATGAAGCGCTGGTTGGAGGGGTACGCTCATATTTCATAAAACGGCCAACCATCGATTCGAGTTGGGTGGCGTTTTGGGCGGTGATACGTGCAAAAATAATATCAGGCATTGAGTTGCCGGTAACATCAGCATAAATGTTATCAGAAACACAGTAATTATCCCAGATGGGTGAAATAATAGAATTTGCATTGGCGTTGGCCTGACCATAATCGCCCAATAACAGAACAGCGGTTGGGGGAATATCCCAGGTATTGAATGCATTGTTAAAATACGACTCAAGCATAGCTGCACTAACATTGGTGCCTATATCCGACAATTTCACAACGCCGGTGTAGATACCCTGTTCGTTACGGAATTTTTTTATTGAATCGGCCCACTGTGAAAATTCGGGGTTATTGGGAACAACAATCAGATATTCATATCCGGTGGAGCGACTGCTGTTGGCGGTGCGGGCATCATAATCGATTTTCGGAAGAGTGGCAAAATTGATTACTGCATCTTCCAGAATCGGATCCCACCAGCGATTGCGGTAACGATCTTCACCAAAACTGCGGCTTCCTCCTTCAAATCTTACATTCACTTCAATATCACGGTAAACAATAAGTTCGCCGGTTACCGGATTATACTGGTATGGATGAATGGCAAGCATAACCACATCCAATCCCCTGATCTGACTTATTTCGCTCAGCGCAACAGGTTGTGCCGGATAAAAGGCATCGCGGGCATAAATGAGAGGATTCTTAACATAGCTCAGTGGCGAAGCATCTGTTTCGAGCGGAATACGCGGCGCCGGAACAATATTCAGATTACTGAAATGCTCGGTTCGCACATTCACAATCTCAAGAACCGGTGTGGCTCCTTTAGGAACTGCGATATATCTTCCGAAACCAGGTAAGTCGGGAGCTCCTTCTTCGTTGGGAAGGAAGGATTCGGAAAACTGAATCCCGGTCATTTGCTGACCGTCTACATTTACATCAGTAAATTCAAACTGCTGGATGGAGAAATTCAGACGAACTCCATCAGCACTTTGCTGGTTGAGGCTAAGGCCTTGTTTACCCCAGCTGTCGGAATATTTTTCCTCTGTTGCAGAGCCTGTCGAGATCGTAAAGGTTAGTAAAGCAGCAAGTACAAATGTACCGAAGCGGCTACTGCAAGAAAAAAACCGAAGTAAAGTTGTTCTCATAGTGATTTTTGTTGGTGAATGTAAAAGGAAAGTTATCAATGAAATAATCCATTGATACTGAATTTAATCATTGTATTCGCAAAAATAAATAAAATTAAATACAGCCTGCAAAACCGACTGACTTTCTGCTTATTTAGAATTGTAATAAATAGTAAAAGGCAGACTGCTCTGCCTTTTACTATTTTGTGAAATGTGTTACTAATGCTTTACCACGAGTTTGGTTGAATAATTTCCTTTAGTTCCGGAAAGAGTAACCAGATATACCCCGTTGGCCAAGGAGGCATTAACTTCAATTCTGGCATTATTACCAACCAAAACATTGGACTTGCGGTAAACTATGCGGCTGTCGGCGTCTAGTATTTCGAGGTTAAAGACACCTGATACCGAGCTGCCGGTAAGCAGACTGAAAGCACCTTTGGCCGGGTTAGGATAAACCATAACCTGCGATGCCTCTGGTTCGCCAATTCCGGTACAATCAACAAAATTCACCGTTGAAGTTGCTACCGAACTACAGTTATTTTCATCGGTTACATTTACCATCCATGAATGGGCACCCATGCCTATGTGCAGCGTATCAACAGAAATCGATTGGGTAGTAAAATCGCCGGGGGTCCATAAATAGCTTACTGAACCTGAGGTATGTGCAGTGAGCACAACTGTGTGGTTGGCGCAAGCTGAAGTATCGGCTACCAGGCCGATTATCGGGAGTGCATATACCTCAACTACAGATTCACCGTTACCTGGTGCCTGGCAATTATTTGCATCGGATACGGTAAGTACCTGATAGCTGCTGGTAGCAGAGGGGCTAACCGTAACAATCAGGGGTGATTCAGTTGCGGTGAGTGTTCCAACGCCATTATTCAATTCGAGACTCCAGGGAGCCTCACCAGCCAGATCAATACTGATTTCGGCAGGGGTTCCATTACAAATTGCCTGTTGTCCGCTCAAAGTTGCTGAAGGAATGGGAATAAATGTAACAATTACACCGTCAGTAGCCTCAGCACACGGCGCAGCCGACGTGGCTGTAATGGTCAGGGTAATGCTTCCAACAGCATAATCATCTGCGGAGGGTGTATATAATGCGGTTGCAGAAGAAGCATTATCGAAAGATCCTGTACCTGTAGTAGTCCAGAGCAACTCAGTACTGTTGGTTACAGTAGCATTAAGTGCCACAGGGTCGCCACCGGCGCAGACTGAAACATCATTTCCGGCAGCTACTGCAGCATTCATGGCAATAGTAAGCTCCATATTATCTGTTCGTATCTGACCTTCAGGACCATTCACTGTAAGTGTGAGTGTTACACTTCCATTGGTAACATCAGCGGCGCCAGGAGTATAGAAAGCTGATAAACTTGCGGCATTGTCGAAAACACCATCGCCGGAGGTAGTCCAGCCTACAGTTGTATAGTTGGTTGCAGATCCATTAAGCAAATATGAAGCTGATTCGCAGGTAGCTGCATCTGGACCGGCAAAAGCGGTGGTCTGGAGCGGTACCGGAAATACGATATAGTCGACCCAGGCGGCATCACCGCCTACACTGAGTGATACATCCTTGCTATAAATCCATTTAAAAGTGTGATTTCCTGGAGTAACTGTGTATACAACCCTTTCCCAGTCAACCTCGCCCGACCATTGGCCAAGCAGTGTATTATCAACATAAAACTTCAGATAATCGTACGAGCTTTCAGAAGATACTTTGCAATAGAAACTAATAGAATCGCTGCTCATTACATTGTAAGTTACATCCATTTCACTGGTTTGATTATCAGTTATATCGCCTGATTTGGAGCTGTTCTCTCCTTCAAATACTTTATCGGTTACTATGGTCCAGGGTGCATTACCTGAGAACTGCCAGTCGAAAGAGTTAAAACCGCCTGATTCCCAATCTTCAAGTATAAGGCCTACAGGTGTTGTATATGACTTATCGATTGCCGCAGTTTCGCTGGTAGCATTAAAATTGAAAATGGCAGCGTGTCCGACGGGTGTTTCGGGAGCTACTTCGATATCAAATGAAGCATAAACCTGATTGAGAATGCCTGGCTGAATATCACCCAGATCAACATTTGCACTTCCAATGATGATAATAAACGGACTGGCAGTGGTAATTGATGCCATGGTATTGGCGGCGGTATAATCGCCAGGATTAGCGACTGCAATTGTAATTGTGGCGCTTTCACCCGGGTCCAGTCTGCCATTACCGTTTCCGGCTCCGTCATTTATTGTTAAACCCCCTGCCGATAGTGCCGGCGAATGCACTTCTACGATAAAATTGCTTACGAAAGTGCTGTCGTTGGCATCGGTTGCAGTAAGCGTGAACACAATTTTCTCACCATCAGGAGTATTTGCATCAGCCTGAATAGAGAATGCATCAGCTACGGTTTTAAGTTCGCCAACTGCGAAATTACCGAAGAGCTCGGTATTATCGGTAATGGTTACGTAGGCCGATTCAGTTGAAAGCACTGCGTTTACTGCGGTTGCGGGCCGATCACCAATATTTTCCAGTGAAACCGTAAGATTTACTGATTCGTTGAAGTCGAGCAAACCATTTCCATTGCCGGCAGCGTCATCAATCTGGCTGGAGTTATAAATAATCCAGGGTTGGTTGGGAGGAGGGCCGGCCTGAAATGGCGAGATATATGTCATGGCAAATCCGCTTCTGTTATCTGTCCAAACGGGATACACCCAGCGGTCGCGGGCAGTTATACCCAGGTAATCGCCGAAATAACTGTCGGCCAAACCAGGAATTGAAGTAGGTGTAAAAGCCACATCGCTCACTTTCAAATCTTCCCACGATTCACCGCCATCGGTTGAATTGGAAACGTATACTTCGCATTGTGAAGCTGAAACGTTGCGATCGTCATAATATACCACACTCAGGTTTCCATTTGAAGGATCGCTGGTTATCCATGAGAAATAATGTTTTTTGCCCATTCCTGACGCATCCTGATTAATTTTAACAGGAGTTGACCAGGTTGCTCCCTGATCTGACGATTTAATCATATATGCATCGGCATCTGATCCTGTATTGGTACCAGGCACGCCGATGTTTGACCAGCTAACATAAATGGTACCTCTGTTGGGGCCATTGCTGATATCCACGGTCATATAAGGGAATGAATTCACGCGCATACTCTTGCCAATACCGCTGGTACGGATTCCGCGGATATTTGTGATGATGCGGGTTGCCGGCATCCAGGTTGCTCCGCCGTCGAACGATTTTGCCATTCCGATGGCTGATTCGTCGGTTGGCCATCCGTCGTATATAGCCCAGATCACATAAACTTCACCGTTGGGGCCGGTGCTGATGTTTACACCCTGGTTGTGGCTTCCGGCATTAACTGCCGAGCTGATATTAACCGCTGATGACCAGCTAACACCCTGATTGGATGATTTACTGATTTCGATTTCAGAATCATTGGATCCACCGAAATTGGTCCATGCATCATAAAGATAACCTGCATACGAACTGGTAGGGCTGTTATCAATCCAGAGGTGGTTTTTATCAAGCAAACTTCCCCATCCGCCGGGAGAATTGGCTACCAGAACAGGGGTCCAGGTTTGGCCCTGATTGGTTGAATAAGAAACGCCCTGCCCGCCATTGCTATGGATGTAACCAACATAATAACGCCCATCGAGGCTGATTGCTGTTGAGGGGTCACCACTGTTTTCGCCACCGGCACCCTGAACTTCGCCACCCCAGGTTTGGCCACCATCTTCAGAAAGAAAGCCGTTGGCTCCATAAATGCCAGATACAGGCCAGGGTGTTGAATTGTTTGATTGTAAAAGTGTCTGATTATCCTGAGGATTTACAAAAACCGAGTTCTCACTTTGTGTTGATGTAACCGTTGTAACCGGAACATCCTGAGAATCTTCGGTCATAACGCCTTTTCCGGTCATCTTGCTGCCTGTGTATTTAGCCTGCGGCACTTTAGTTTCGGGTGCAACGGGAACCAATCCGAGCGATGCCATACGTTTCCAGTACGACATATTATCAATACGGGTATCAACCTTGTATTTTTCAGATACAGGGGCGTTGGGCATATACATCTTCGAATCTGATTCCTGACTGTAAATCAGGGGGATTGCTGCCAGCAATCCGGCGATCATGAGTAAAAGTCTGCGTGTCACATTGTTTGTATTAGGTGAATGATTTGTTTTGTTGCATTAATTAGTCAATAATAATTTTTTTGATGGTTGTTTCTCCAGCCTGATTGAAACGTAGGAAATATATTCCGGCAGACAATGAAGGAAGCTGAACTTTATTCTCTCCTGAAATGAGGTTTCGCGAAAGCATCACCTTGCCGGTAAGGCTGATAAGCTCCAGAACGGCAGGTTTTTGCAATTGCACATAAATAAATTCACCGGCAGGATTTGGATAGAAAGTAATATTTTTAGTTGCAGCCGGTATCGGGATAATGCCTGTGTAAATATCAACCGGCGGGAATATAACATTGTCAATCCAGGCAGCATCATCACCGGCGGCCAGTGAAATATCTTTCTGATAACTCCAGCGGAAGGTATGCGATCCGGCTGTTACCGGAAATGCAGCGTAGCTCCATGCGAGGCTGCCTGACCAGGCTGCCTGTTCTATATTATCGATATAAAAACGGAGGAAATCATAATCCTGTTCCGAAGAGACTTTATAATGAAAACGAATGCTATCGCTGGCAAGTACTTCGTATGAAACCGAAAGGCTTGTTTGCTGATTGTCGGTAATTAGCCCTGAAGCAGCACAATACGATCCTTCGTAGGGCGAAGTCTGGTTTATTGTCCAGGGCGCACTACCACTTTGCTGCCAGGGATGCTGGCTAAAGTCGCCGGTTTCAAAATCTTCAGAAACCTGGCCTATCACAATGGTGTACTCCTGTTCCAACACCACAACAGCCGGAGTGCCCTGTACAACCTGCAGGTTAAATACAATACTGGTTCCGATGGGTGTCTGGGAGTTGGTTTGAAGTTCGCCAAAAGTTAATACAGACTGAGATTGTGCGTCGACCACAGTTGGGGGTACACTCCAGCTGGTTCCGTTCAGATATGCACTGGCTGATGTAATGGTAGCCGTGAGCGGGAGGCTGGCGCAATGGCCCTGATTTAATAATGCAATGTCTAGGTTAAAAATTTCACCCGGATCGGCAATGGCATTACCGCCATGGTCGTTGATGGTAGCCTGGCCTGCAGCCATGAGCGGTGCCCATGCTGTAAGGTTGAATTCTGACAACCAGGTATCGCCTGCTACAGCTGTAAGGGTAAAGCCTATCATGTGACCATCAGGTACATCGTTACTGATTTCGATGGTAAAACCATTATCGATGCTTCCGGTTCCACCTGCAGGGATGGTTCCGTAATTTTCGCTATTATCGGTTATAGTAACATAAGGATCAGTAGTTGAGATGGTTGCCATCACATTGGTTGCTTCAGCAAGGCCAAGGTTCTGAAGGGTGATGCTCATCGAAACTGTTTCGCCAAAATCAGGCTGGCCATTGTTATTACCGGCCGGATCGCTGAGCACAACCGATTGATAAACCACATAGGGCAACTGACCGGCAACAAATGTAACCGGATAATAAACCGGCAGGCAATTATACCCTGATATTACGAGCTGGGCTTCACCGGGTTCGGTTATCAAGGGGTCAAATGTAACGGTAGCCGTGCCATTGGTTCCTGTAATTCCGGTTCCGTAAAGCACTCCGTTCATAAGCAGGGCCGCTGTCAGCCCTTTAGCAGGAGCCCCACCGCTGGTAACGGTTACATCAAACTGAGTTGTTCCGGTATTGAGCGTTGAAGGATACGTTGCAGCTACAGCAATGGGTTCATTGGTCCAGATAGCCATAACCGGGTCGCCCAGTACATTGCAATCGTAAAAACACCAGCGAAGCGCGCCTTCTTCCCACTGCCCCGGAGCATTTACCCAGGGGGCAGTTTCGGTTTTTGATTCCATGTGAGCTCTTCCGGCACGGTTCAGACTATCGGTAAACATGGCATCCACAAATTCGCGGTGAAGATGGGCAGAAGGGCCTTCGGTCTGTCCCTCGTTAAACCAACCATACCTTGAGTTGCCAATAAAGGCCGAAGCAAAATTGTCGATGTTTACCATTTTCTCGGCAATACAATCATTGTAATCGAAGGCGCCACAAATGCATCCATGTGTATAAACTACCGGAAAATTGTGGGTAATACCATTCGCGCCGCTAAAATTACTGTTGGTAATATCCCACGAATTAAACTTCATAACATACGAATCGTTGGCATGGCCTACATGGTGCACAAAGTTACGGCCGGCATTGATGGCATCCATCAGCTGGTATTTATCCCAGCCGGACTCTTCGTCGTACATGGTTTGTATATTGTGCGAGGCAGGTATGCCATCGGTTACATATCCATTGTCGTCGTGCCAACCTCTGAGCAGTTCAAGGTAATCAGAGCCCCAGGTATCAGGACCGTAGTAAAGGTTTTCGCCAGCCAGCAGTGGGTTGCGCAATTCGCCCAGAATGGGTTCGTTCTGATATTTGGTCGTTTTATTCAGCATAGATGTAAGTTCAGCTGCATTGCTGAACGACATACGGCCAACTGAAAGTTCGGGTAACAGGTCATCTTCGCCAATTTCGCCCCAAAGGTTGTTACCATTTGCGTTCCAGTTACCATCCAGTGCCGAATAATACAAATCACTTGGAATGTTATTGTCCTCGTAAACACTTGAAGACTGCACATGACAATAGAATCCCCTGTAAGCTACATGTTCAACATCGCCACCTAACACAACATGTTCAATACCATGTTGCTGGTACTGCTGAATGATATAATTTCTGATTTTTTCGGGCATATCGGAACCACTGCTGTTTGCCTGAATAAATTCGGTGGTGGTAATTTGCGATTTAAGTCCCCGGGGCAGGTAAAGCTGAACCAAAGCATCCATCTGGTTTGAAAACTGCTGAGGGGTGATAATCAATATCTGATAAGTTGTTCCGGTTGCTTTTTTTGCAGGATATGAAACGGCAATTTCAGGATTTTGCGCATAGCGCTGGCATTGCATACGCACCTGCTGCGATACCGGCAGGTTATTGAGCGCCTGCTGTGCCTTAACTGAAGCTTTTGTTTCGATGCGGACAACTACCCTGCGGTAGTACGAAAGCTCACCACTACCCGGAATATATACAACCGGCGTAACCACAGTCTGTGCATAGCCAAACCCATTCATAAACCTTGTGCTGAGCGTACCGTAACTGGCTTTAGGGTATGCTGACATCTGACTGTAAACCTGTTCATTGTAAGCGGATACACGCAAAGCTTCTTCTGACAAAGGTCTGGCATATCCTGCCGGGAGTAATTGATACACCCCATCCAAAGGTTCGGGATCATAACCGGCAAAAGTTATTTTCACTGCTTCTTCACCTGCCGGAAGCATAAGATTTACAGCACAGTAAGGCAAAATTGGTTCGCCCGGAATGCCTGAAAGTGAGGTATTGCTGAAGGTAATGGTTTGCTGGTTTCCGTTATGCGCTACTATCGGAGTATTGAAATAATAGGTTTTTTCAACTATGCCGGCCAGAAGCTGAACAGACAAAACCACAAGCATGAGCAGTGTGTAGAATTTTTTCATAGCAGGTGATTACACAGAATTTTTAGAAAACTAAACGGAAAAGAAATACAAAAATAATCATTTGACAGGCAGAATTTACATTGAAAATCATTTGGATATGAAATAATGCCTCTTCACCTCCCCAAACTAATGTGGAACAACTATTAATCGTGCATTCACAGTATTACTGCCACTTTTGAGTACAACAAAATAGAGCCCCGGTTTGAAGGCAGAAGTATTGATATTGATTGTGTGCGAATCCAATACCGAATACGGGCAATGCATTGGCTCCCCGGTAGCATTATAAATTACAGGCTGTGATTGTAACACCTCACCGGCACAAGTAACCGATGTAAAAACGGTGCATGGGTTGGGACTAACCACCATTTGGTTTTCGTTTTTAACAAAGGATTTTACCGACTCCTGAAGCAAAAGATGTAAGTCATGATATGTAGTATCAGCAGATACAACAAAAACGCTATCACAATCGTACATCACATCAGGCCAAAGCTCTCCGCAAATAACCACCATTCCGGTATCAGCCACAATGGTATATGCACCGGTTTCGTTTGAGTAGGTTGTATAATTTCCGCAGGTTACAGTTGCGTTGGATGCGGGATTGTTCCAGACATCATACACAATGCCACTGATAAATCCGGTAGAATCAGGAGCCGGCAACCTGTGAATGCCTTCAACAGCATCAAGATCGAAGCCGGCATCGGGCACGGTAGCCTGTCCGTCGCCGTCATCTTTAATTCTGACATAGGTTATTTGTTGCAGGCCTGAAGCTGCAATATCAAAAGCGTGATTACCAGTTGCTGAACCAAGCGAATACCATGGACCATCGGGGGTTGTTCCAACCAGCAGCTGGTATCCTTCGGGGGTGTCGTCGTTTTCATAAACAACAATATCGTCACCATCCCCGTCGTCGACAGGCTCTCCCATTTCGAGAATTGCAAATCCATTCCGCCCTAAAGAATACCTGACATTATCAGGCGGCCCTATGGCAGCCGGGGTGTTGCCCTCATCGTTAAAGTTATTGTTGGGAATCTGACAAGCCAGCATTCGTTTTGCAAAGTACCGGTTTGATGGCGAGAGGGCAATATTCACATCAGTGACTGAATTTGATGCAATCGAAACAGCATCAACAAGTTTTGTATTATATCCATTGGCAACAACTTTTATCTGGTAATTGCCCGGTAATAGAAATTTATGAAAATCGCCGTTTTCAGGGTCGTTGCCAAAAGGAAAATAGTTGTTTATAAATACCGTTGCCGCCACTGGTAAGCCGGTAATAGAATCGGTAACAAGCCCATGAATTCCGTATCCGGCGTTTTCACACATGGCAAGCATAGCGGGTTTGTTTTTAAGATAATAAGGAACTATCTGGCTGGCAGGTGGTTGTTTGCTCAATGATATTTCGATCGACCAGCTTATATCACCCAGGGAGCCGTATCCAAAATCCTTGGTACTTCCGTTGATTGCATACATACCTGTATAGCCCGGTTCATATGGAATACCTGAATAACCTGATGTTGATGCATATACTGAAGCCAGGTAGTTGTGAATGGCATTATCAGGACATAAATCGGGACGATAGCTCCATGGGTAGCTGATAAACTCGGTGCCACTGTGGTAACTGCAGGCAATAACAAACTGATTGCCAGCCATAAAATTGCGGTAAACCCTGGTTTCGGGCTGCGAACAGGCCCCTGAGCTATTTCCTTCGCCATTCCACATATACCCGCCATCACGGTTAATGTCGACCCCATTGGCATTGTACCGCGTCATATTGAGCCTGCCATAAGGATTAACGCAATAATATACCCAAATTTCCCGGGTATCAACCAGCCTGGTCATCTGCGGATCACTGCCATACTGCAAACATAAATCACGTGCAAACCGAATCATATTTTCAGGGCCGCCCACCTCGTCGCCATGAATACCCCCATCAAACATAATTTCAGGTTCATCTTCATCGATGGCTGAATTGTCGCTTATTTTAAGCGCATACAACTGGTTGAATCCGGTAGCTGCTCCCAGCAGATGAAGCGTGCAGATATCCGGAAAGTTCTGTGCCAGACTGTCGGCAATCTGATTGAGCTCGCCTACCGAGTAGTAACCTGATGGAACGCCGCGTTCACCGAAGGAAGCAGCCCATTGGTTGAGGTCGGCAATTTCAATTTCGCATTGAATACCGCTGGGCTTTACCAGGTTAAGCTCGGCAGGAGTAAAATAGCATCTGATGGCATCACCGGCCACTTCGGTGTTCAGGTGTTGCTCCTTTACAATTTCAATTAATTCATCTATCCCTGGCTGGTTTAAAGGCACAAGTACCTGCATTTCAGCCGGGCGCCAGCCATGCTGGGCCATTCCGGCAAATACTGTCAAAAACAAGAAAATAACGAGTAAATACTTCTTCATCCCTAATTTTATGAAAACGCCATAAACGTACTGATTTTTTATTTACCAGCTGAATCATGTTAAAGAATTCGGAGATTTTGAGCAAAAAAAAAGCGGAATATCGAATGATATTCCGCCGGGTGCAATGATTTGGTTTCTTATTTTTTATCCAGTGCGTTCAATGCAAAGGCATAGGCTCCGATTGAAACCGCTTTTGAGGTACCCAATCTGCTTACGCCAACGCCAATGCGTTTCATGGGATCGTACTGTATGCGGCGCGAACTGAATGGCACTTTAAGTTCGCGGGTGTCGCCTTCGTAAAATCGTTTGAAATCAGCTTCATCTTCAAGGTTGAATGCTTTTATTTCCATACGATCGACTGCGGTGCCCACCATGGTGGTAAAATTTGAATTCATTTCATCTACAAGATGTTGCATAAAAAGCGGATAAGCACCCGAGAGGCCGCCACCGATAACCACCAAACCATCTATCATGGTAATTGCATTGGCAACAGCATCACCCGCAGCTTCGGCCATGCGTTTAAAGGCAAGTATTGCTGCTTCCTTATTGCCGGCCATCCTACCCATACCAATCTCAAAAATCTCGCGCGGCTGCGGGCAGTTATCGGGTGTAAGATTGTTTTCGCGGCAATAGGTGCGTCTTACGCCCCTTATGCTCACATTCTCCTCAGCACTGGCGTTGGTATGCAGCTTGTTGCGCATGCGGTTAATTTCGCCCTGCGCCGAATTGTCGCCTAAGAAGAGTTCGCCACGGCTTACTATGCCACCCCCGAAACCAGTACCAAAGGTAACGCCCAGCAGGTTTTGATAAAACTTGGGGCTTGCGCTGCTACTGATACGCTGATTTATTTCGGGCAGAAGTCCGGCGATTGCCTCACCATAGGCAAACAAATCGCCATCGTTGTTGATAAAAACCGGAATGCCGAATTTTTCTTCGAGCATGGGTCCCAGTGCGACTCCACCCCTGAAAGTAGGGAGATTTTCAAGGTCGCCTATAATTCCGAGCTCATATTCAGCCGGCCCGGGAAAACAAAAGCTGATGGCAACCGGAGGTGTTTTCAGTAGTGCTTTAACTTCAGTAAAACCCTGAATAATCTTATTGAGCACAATCTCGAGCGTTGCTCCTTCGGCTGGAATACTGATAGGATCAATGATCTCCTGCTCGGCCTGAACCGCCGAAAAAACAAAATTTGTTCCCCCTGCATCCAGGGTCATTACTATACGGTTATCGTTGTTAAAGCGCATTTTGTAAATTTTTATAGGGTTGAATAAACAGATAACGGGCAGGGGCTAAGTGTAGAAATTACACATAGCATGGATATGCGAATTTACAACAAGAGTTTGTAATGACAAAAAAAGAGAATGAAAATTCCGGAAATCGATTCTCAAACCATGCATAGGATCGGGATCAGTAGGCTGCTGCCATGCTTAACCCGGGCAAATGACCGAAGCTCAGTCGAGACGAAGTACGGCTGATTTTTTTGCAGAACAGGCTTTTCTGAGCAACCCCAAACGCTTTGTGTATCGCGCATCGGTAATGCCGGAAAGCAATTCCAGGCAGGTATCAAATTCGCCGAGATTGCGGTGCAGTTCGGCAAGCATCAACCTTTCTTCAGGATGATCTGTATTTAGTAATCTTTTAAGTTCCTGCGCATTTAAAAGGTATACCGGATCAGCGATTTGCAATTTAACCATACTGTCGTCAAAATTTCTCTGGTTTTTCGACCACCACAAACGAACACGCAGATACTTTTCGTCGTCGCTACTGTTGCCAAAAACTTTCAGATCAATGGCTTCTGTAAGTGTTCCAGTGTCAGGCGATTCAACCATGGGTAAATGATCTGTTGAACTATCCTCCGATTCTTTGGATTCGCATGTATGCAAGTTGAAAATAGTACCACAATTACGGCATTTGGTAAAGCGAGGAATATCGGGCATCATGGGTGCCAGAAAAAAACCATCACTCCAGAAAATAGCACCAAAGGTGTTGCCCGAAACCATATTAAACCGTGAAAATTGTGCTGCACATTCAGGGCAGGTTACAATGAGTGGAGGGCCTAAAATCATATGATATGTAATAAATTAAAAACTCAGAGGTTACACAAATGTAAATGAAAATTGATAAATCTTACATGAAATCTATCTTTGTGTAAATTCTGCCCCGGTCGCTTTCACTCTCAAGAATGGCCTGAACCAAAGCAAATTCTTATATTTACACAGAAAAGTGATGTAACAGACACTTAAAATTTGAATTAACTTCGGAATGGATCATGAAAGAAATTGACGAATTTTTGAGAACAGAAATTTTCAGGGTTGGCGAATACACTATTCATTTGCACGCAATATTTGCCATTGCAGCGGTATTTTTAATTACACGGCTGCTGCTCTTTTTAATCCGCAAAGCCATGTTCAGGCGAAAGCCCCAAGACCCGCAGGAGGAAGGGAATATATATGCGCTTTATCAGATTATCAAGTATATACTGTGGGTGATAGCAATTGCCATAATGCTTGAATCCATCGGCATTAAAGTTACGGTGTTGCTGGCCGGTTCGGCTGCTTTATTGGTAGGTGTGGGACTGGGATTGCAGCAAACATTCAACGATGTGGTATCAGGCATTATCCTTCTTTCAGAACGATCAATTAAAGTGGGTGATATTCTCGAAATTGATAATGATGTGGTCAAAATTGAAAACATAGGCCTGCGTACCAGCATGGGGCTTAACCGTGATGAAATTTCGATAATCATCCCCAACTCACTCATAACCACCAATAAAGTTATAAACTGGAGCCATCAGTCTATGAAAACCCGGTTCAAAATTAATGTGGGAGTTGCCTATGGCAGTGATGTTGATCTGGTACTAAAAATATTGCGCGAAGCAGCCCTCGAACATCCCGATATTTACGACATCAACCTGATTGAAGCCCGTTTGATTGATTTTGCCGATTCGTCGCTCAATTTTCAGTTGCTGTTTTTCAGCCAGAATATTTTCAGAATTGAGAGAGTAAAAAGTGACATCCGAAGGATTATCAGTCGTAAATTTGCCGAAAACAAGGTAACCATTCCATTCCCTCAGATGGATGTGCATATTAAAGAACCATAGAAATTTCATCAAACCCACACCTTTTTAACCTGTTAATTGCTTCCCGATTATGCCAATTCTCGATCAGCTCATCCGGCAACTGAATATTTCACATAATGATGCCCTGCAGAACATAACCATTACTGAAGCCGGCGTCGGGCTCTATATGGCAGCAGTTATTTTATCGGATGGGTCGGCAGGTGTTGCCAGTGCCATTACCGACAACAACATTCATTGTTCGAAAGAACAACGCGATTATGGCGAATTTACTCCATTGCAAATAACCGGGCGCACCTTAGGTCAGTTGTTGAATACCGAAAAAAGAAGTCCGCTGATTCAAACCCTTCAGATTGCAGCCATCAATGCATTTGCGGGCAAGCTTGCCGAACTACAGGGACATCACATCATTGAAAATACCGATCCGGTTGAATTGCTCGATCTGAATCAGCCTCTCAACATTACCATGGTGGGAGCTTTTCAGAGCGCCATTGCTAAAATAGCTACATCAAAAAGTAAACTCAGGGTTTTGGAGCTCAATCAAATGGCTCTTAAACCTGAGCATCAGCAATACTACGTGCCGGCCTCAGAATTTGCTAAGGTTATCCCCGAATCGGATGTTGTAATTATCACCGGCCTTACATTGGTCAACAACACCCTTGATCAGTTGATAGCGCAATGCCGGCCTCAATCAACGGTTATTGTTACCGGGCCTTCAGCCGGAGCCCTGCCGGGTGTATTTTTCAGCAATAAAATTTCAGTGATAGGAGCAACCCGGATTTCGAAGCCGCAGCTGCTGATTCCGCTGGTTTGCCAGGGCGCAGCAGGTTATCATTTATTTAAGTACTGTGCTGAAAAAATTTGCATCGTGAATCCCGAAGGACCGTTCATTCATCTTAAACATCACTTTATAAATTAATATTGCAAGCTATGGGTTTGTGGGTAAAAATCATACTCTTTTTAATTGTAGTACACCTTGCATTCGGTTTCGGGTGGTTGATATATAAATTATCGCCCCGCAAAAAGTCAGACAAAACCACTAATGCTGACGAATAAACCACTTGTTTACGCTAACTTCTCCGCTCGTACAAAAACTAGTTTACTACCAGCCTTGAAGATAGCCGTTTAAGTTTACCTGTGAATTCAAGTATATAAAGGCCGGCCCGTAAATGAGAGATGTCGATAAAATCGCCGGCTCTTACGGCAGGGAATGACGCCACCCTCTGACCCTGTACTGAAAAAATATCCAGGTTGCTGTCGATGCCATTTCCGATCAGTATTTTAACTTTTCCCGATGCCGGATTGGGAGTCACAATCATGGTTAGGTTTGTAGCAGGTTGCATATTCACCGAAACGGTATGAGGGCTCCCCCACTCCTCTGTTCCCTTTTTGTAAAACATGAGCCGGTTGTCGATCAAACTATACTGACCCTGACCAATTGCATAGTAATAATAATCTGTTTCACCCAGGCCTTCTACGTATTTTTGGGATGACATTCCATCCATACCTACCGGCCACGAAACAACATTAAATACGCGGCCATTGCAGTAATCAGCGCTCGAATCGTTTGCAAATGCATACCTCGAATAGTAATCTCTCCATGTTGATTCCAGATTGGTGTAATAAACTGTTTGTACACTGGTTGAATCCCACTGGCTGCTACCTGCGTGGGCTGAATATTTATAGGCTCTTTCGTAGAATACAGTGTCGTTTCCCGGTGAAATGTGTTTTCCTGTTATCTGAAAATTAATACACGCATCAGAAATCAGATAAGGATTGGTGCAGCTGCCACCATATTCTATCCTGTGGAAATGCCACTCATCGCCAATATCGAAATTGTAAATAGCGCGGAAGGTCAGAAAATTCTGGGCATTCACCCTTGCCGTTGACAGGCCGATTGAAAGAAATGCACAACCGACTATGCGAAAAAATGAGTAATTTTTCACTGTTTGACAAATACATTAAGAACAAATAAATGTTCAAACAAAATGCTCAAAAACAGCAAAATAGCCAAACAATTTCAGAATAAAAGCGGGCAGTCGGAATACATTAAAAAAATAACCTGATCTCGTTTATTATGGTTCAGCAAACAAACCCGGAAGATTCTCTACCGAAGGCGTTTTTAACATTGGTTTGGAGCTCATAAAGAAGTTCAGCTCACCGCCTTCCATAATGTCCTGTTGGCGTAAATAGAGTTTAGGATAAAGTTTGCCATTCAGGGTGACCTGTTTTACATAAATATTCTCTTTACTCAGACCAGTAGTACGAATGGTAAATGTGTTTCCGTTTTCGAGTTTCAGTACTGCTTCCTCTACAGATGGGCTTCCAAGCACATACTGATCGCTTCCGGGGCAAACCGGATAAAACCCGAGTGCACTAAATACATACCAGGCCGACATCTGGCCACAATCGTCGTTGCCCGGCAGCCCGCCGGGTGTAGCATCATACAGGTTATCCATTATCTGGTGTATGCGTTGCTGGGTTTTCCAGGGAAACCCTGCATAAACATATAAATAAGGTACATGGTGGCTGGGTTCGTTGCCATGTATGTAATTGCCTATGATACCGCGCTTGTTAATATCCTCCGATTCGGCGATGTGTTTTTCGTCTAACTGCATGGTAAACAACGAATCGAGATGATTGACAAATGCCTTATTCCCGCCTGAATGGCTGATAAGCCAATAGGGATCGTGCGGTACATACAGCGAATAATTCCAGGCGTTCCCTTCAATAAAACCCTGTCCCTCAGTGCTCAGTGGATCAAAGGAGAGCTGCCATTGCCCTTTTGAATCGCGGGGTCGCATAAAATGCGACACCGAATCAAAAATGGTTTCAAACGAGCGTGCCCTTCGGTCATAAATTCCGGCATATCCACGCTGGCCGGCTTTTTCAGCCATTCGGGCAATACACCAGTCGTCGTAGGCATATTCCAGCGTTTTGGAAGCTGCATTTGAAGTTTTATCAGAGGGGGCATATCCGAATTTGATATAATCGCTCAGGCCATCATATCTTCCGCAGGTTGCAGTAGCATCCATGGCAGTAAGCGCAGCAGCAGCATCAAAACCACCTATGCCTTTGCAATAGGCGTCGGCTATCACCGAAACTGCATGATAGCCAATCATACACCAGTTTTCGTTGGCCTGATGCGACCATACCGGCAGCATGCCATGCACGCTTTGCTGCTGATGCGCCAGCATAGAGTTTATAATATCAGATGTACGTTTTTGCTGAATTATGGTAAACAACGGATGCAAAGCCCTGTAGGTATCCCAGAGCGAAAACGTTGAATAATTGGTAAAACCTTCGGCCACATGATTGTTCTGATCAAGGCCACGGTACCCTCCATTCACATCCATATAAATGGTTGGTGATAAAAAGGCGTGGTAAAGGCTGGTATAAAAATTCTGTTTTAAAGCACTGCTTCCCTTAATCTGTATGCAGCTGAGCTCACGATTCCATTTTTCCAGGGCCAGCTGCCTGAGGTGATTAAAATCGGCTACCGGAGTTTCAACCCTCAGATTTTGCAAGGCTCCATCGGTGCTTACGGGCGAAAGAGCCATTCTGACTGTAAGCTGTTCGCCTGCCTGCATGGCAAATTTGAACCATAAACGCAGTTGGGTGCCTGCCAGATCGGGAAAGTTAAGCGATTGATCAAATTTGCGGTAAAACCCTTTGTAAACAGCTTGTTCACCATCGTTGCAACCATACTCACGAATGGGTTCTGAAAGCACCATTGCAAAATAGATGTAGCGGGTGCGGGCCCAGCCACGGGTTTGGCGATAACCGGTTATAAGAGTATCGTTCTCGACACGCACAAATTGCCAGATATTTTTGCCGGGGTAATTGTAGATTCCTGCAGCCATATCAAGAATCAGGTTTAAATCGCCCCCGTTATCGCAGGTGTAGCGGTGTACGCCCACCCTTTCGGTAGCGGTAAGTTCAGCTTTAATGTGATAATCATCGAGGTAAACCGAATAATATCCTGGCTCAGCGGATTCGGAAGTATGAGAGAAGCGGGAACGGTAGCCTGAGTTTGGGCTTGCGCGTGTACCCGGATTTAATCTGACGGGGTCGGTGGTGGGCATCAGAAGAAAATCGCCCAGATCGCTGTGCCCTGTTCCCGAAAAATGGGTGTGGCTGAATCCGCAAATGGTACTATCGCTGTACTGATATCCGGCACAATAGGCATATACATCCTTATTGTAGCCTTGTCCGGTTGAATAGGGAATAGTATCCGTTTCGGGACTCAGCTGAACCATACCGAACGGAACAGTCGCACCCGGATAGGTATGGCCCATGTGATCGGTTCCGGTAAACGGATTTACCCAACCGGCAGGATTTTGGGCACTCATTTGTAACCACAGCGCAACAAACAACAGGAGCAGGAAATTTTTCATAGTTACCATACTTAAGCTGGGCAAACTTACGCAAAAGTGCATAAAAATGACTGTTAACAGCAAATGATGCTTTGAAACCGGATGAACCTCAATTTTTTTCCTGTGCACTCTCAAAGCGTATTTGCTATTGAAATATAAATTTTCTATATATTTGTTAATCAGTCAATCTCATCCATTGTTTCATAAAACAAAGCATTATGTCAAGAGTAGTAGTGCTGGGAGCCGGAATTGCAGGGCATACCGCGGCTGCATTTCTTCGTAAAAAACTCAGTAAAAAACACGAGGTAGTGGTAGTAGCACCCAATGCCTACTATCAGTGGATTCCTTCCAACATTTGGGTTGGTGTGGGCCGTATGACCATTGATCAGGTCAGGTTCAGGCTGGCTCCGTTGTATAAACGCTGGGGAATTGAGCACCATCAGGCCAAAGCGCTAAGCATACACCCCGAAGGGGATGCTGCGGATGCGCAGCCATTTGTTACTATTGAATATACCACCGAAGAAAAGAAAGGCATCAACGAACGCATTCGTTACGACTACCTTGTGAATGCCACCGGCCCCCGCCTGAACTTCGACGCCACTGAAGGACTTGGACCGGGTAAGAACACCGTATCGGTATGCTCATACGACCATGCCACACATGCCTGGGAGAAACTGCAGCAAAGTATTGCCAGAATGGAGAAAGGCGAAAAACAGCGCATTGTAATAGGTACCGGTCATCCTACAGCTACCTGCCAAGGTGCAGCCTTTGAATACATTCTGAATGTAGCTTTCGAAATACGTAAACGCAAGTTGAGCCATCTGGCCGAAATTATCTGGCTCACCAACGAATATGAACTGGGCGACTTTGGCATGGGCGGAGCCTATATCAAACGCGGTGGCTATATTACTTCGACCCGCGTATTTGCCGAATCTTTCCTTGGTGAAAACGGGATAAAGTGGATCAAGCGGGCCGGCGTTAAAAAAGTTGAGCCGGGCGTTATTCACTACGAAACCCTCGATGGCGAGCTGAAACAGCTGGAATTTGATTTTTCGATGCTGATACCGGGATTTGCAGGAGCAGGCATGAAAGCAATGGATAAAAACGGGGAAGATATTACCGCAACTCTGTTTGCCCCCAGCGGATTTATGAAAGTGGATGCCAACTATACCCAAAAACCCTTCGAGGAGTGGAGCGCCTCCGACTGGCCCGAAACATATCAGAGTCCGGCATTCGCCAACATTTATGCACCCGGTATAGCTTTTGCGCCTCCGCATCCGATTTCAAAACCGATGACCAGCAAAAACGGAACAGCCATATTTCCTTCGCCTCCTCGCACCGGCATGCCTTCAGGAGTAATGGGCAAAATTGTTGCCGAAAATATTATCAACGAAATAAAAACCGGAAAGCAAACCTTTAAACACAAGGCCAGCATGGGTAAAATGGGTGCAGCCTGTATTATTTCGGCCGGTTATGGCATACGGAAAGGCGCTGCAGCCACCATGACTGTTCATCCAATTGTGCCCGACTGGGATAAATATCCTGAATACGGCCGTAATATCAAATACACAATGGGTGAAGCAGGCCTTGCAGGCCACTGGATGAAGTGGTTTATGCATTACATGTTTCTGCACAAAGCCAAGGGATATCCATTCTGGTGGCTGTTGCCTGAATAACAACGGCATTTGTAATTACAATCTGAAACTTAAAAATTTAACATCATGCGAAACAAAACCATACAATCTTACTCCGACGAATCTTACCCCCCGTTTCCGACCAAAGGAACCATGTTCTGGAGGCGTTTTATACCCTGGCAGGCCATTCGATTTTTTGTGCTCAATTTCAGAATACTCAAAATAGTGGTGGGCGGTCACTCCTGATACGAGGTATTATTTTTGTGAAACGGTAAATAATTAAGTATAAAAAACCGCCCACACCTGCTGGCCGGTTTTTTAGTGGCTGGTCGGGCTATTAAATCGCGTTTGCAACAGGATCATGCTCCTTAACTGCCCGCATCCACGCAAGGAACAGAAGTCCGATTCCGAAGAAAACGGTGATGGCCAAAACCGAATACCGCATACTTCCGGTAAGTGCTTCGATAATTCCGAAGCTGAAGGTTCCGGCTACGGTAGCCAGCTTTTCCATAACATCGTAAAAACTAAAAAAGCTGGTATGATCGGTGGTTGATGGCGGCAGCATTTTACTGTAGGTCGAACGTGCCAGTGATTGGGAGCCCCCCATCACAATGCCAATGAAGAAGGCAGCCACAATAAATTGTGCTGCGTTGGTGATAAAATAAGCGCCGATGCATATTATAATCCACATCAGCACCGAAAGCATCAACGCCCGCAGGTTGCCGGCAATGGCCGAAAGTCGTGAAAACATCCAGGCACCGCCCATTCCAACCAGCTGAATAACCAATATGGTTGGGATAAGCACATCCTCTTTGAGGCCAATTTCTTTTTCGCCATAGGTTGCTGCCATAAACATGGTGGTAAGCAGCCCCATCATCATAAAGAAAAAGCCTGGCAGGTAAAGGCTCAGTTTACGCGAAAGCCTTACCTGGCGATACACTTCTGAAAGCTCACGATACCCTTCAAAAAGTATATTTCTTTCTTTATCCTTCTGGCGTTTTCGAAAGGTATAGCGCGGCAACCTTCGGAATGTTATTTGTGAAAAACCAATCCACCACAGAAAAACCGTTACAAACGAAATACGTGCCGGTAACGAAGCATCGGTTATGCCAAACAAGCCAGGTTGCATAATCATGAGCAGGTTAAAGAGTAAAAGAACCACACCGCCCAGATAGCCCATCGAATAGCCGCGTGCGCTCACTTTATCCTGATCTTCATGATCGCAGATTACCGGCAGAAATGAGTTGTAGAAAACTATACTGCCGCCATAGCCAATGGTTGCCAGCGTAAAGGCAATGATACCCAATTCGATGTGCCCCGGATCGAAGAAAAACAAGGCTCCGCAGCCAAGCGCCCCCATCCAGGTAAAAAACTGCATAAAGCTTTTGCGGCGCCCTGTATAGTCGGCCAGCGACGAGAGCAAGGGCGAGAATATAGCTACAACCAGGTAGGCAGCCGCTATTGACCACGAATACAAAACCGTATTGATAATAGGGTATCCGAAAAAAGAAACCGTAAAACTACCATCGGCAGCTTTGGTAATGGAGTTGTAATAAATAGGGAAAATGGTGGATGCAATGGTAAGCTGATAAACTGAATTGGCCCAATCGTACATTACCCAGCCACGGATTACCTTTTTATCGCCCCTGCGAATGGCCTGATTGCGAAGTGGTTTTTTCACAGCCTCAAATTTACTGCGAATGTAACTTATTTTCTAATTTCCTCTGAATCCGGGCGAATTTAGAGCCAGTGTTGCAATAGATCCCGGCTAAGGCTGAATGCCCCTGTTTTTTTGTGCACACCATGAAAAATCACCATTGCAGAGGCGGGTGGAATCATACAAAAATAACATGTGATTTCGGCCCTGTTTTTTTTGCAGTGATGCAGGAACCTGCTACATTTGCGGCCTCCTACAACTACTCTGATATTTTTACTGCTAACGTTGCTGATCATGACAATCCATGTACTGCCCCTGCTGCTGGTGTATTTTTTTTCACTGCTATTGTTAACCATGCTCGGCGCCCGGCGAAAGATAGGGCGAATGCGTTTGTTTTTAATAGGTTTGTTTCTTACCCCTGTTACCGGGCTTATTGTATATTTAACCTCCCAACCGGCACATCTGCTGGTATTCAGCCGTTATCGCTGCGAGCGTTGTGGTGTTGATTTTACCGAACCGCTTCACGAGTGCCCGTATTGCCGGCGTGATGGTGTAAAAACCCGATTGCAACAGGTCGAAATAAATTGCATTTAACCTACCCGGGCAATCATTACTATTCGGTATACTTGTGAATTGCTTATGAGATTACCTGGCAACTGTGGTGGGCAAAAAAACGGCAGGCAGGCTTTTCGCATAAAGCAATTGTGAATTTTCAAAACCGGTTTCAACTATTTTTTTATTGAAGCCTTGAAAGCACAGGCTTAGATTTCTTATCTTCGGGCTTCACAATCAGCAAAGACTTTATGCGAAAATACTACCTGCCTGCAAGCGCAATTTGTATCCTGGCAATTTTCCTGAGCATTTTTTCAACGGCATCGGCACAATCCGATTCAACAAAAACTGCAAATACCACCACCGAAAAAGCCAAAACAGGGCTTAATTTCGGAGCCTTACCTGCTGTAGCTTTTGATGCCGACCTGGGCTTTCAATACGGCCTGCTGGGTAACTTATTTCAATATGGTGATGGATCGCAATACCCCGATTACCGGTGGTCGTTGTATGGCGAATGGTCGCGTACCACCCGTGGAAGCGGGATTAACCAGCTGTTTTTCGATTCTAAATACCTGATTCCGCATCAGGTAAGAATAACTGCCGATTTTAGTTTTCTTACCGAACGCGCACTAGATTTTTACGGATTTAACGGATACAATGCAGTTTATAACCCGGACTACGCCGACAAGGAAAGCGATGATTACATTACCCGCATATTTTACCGCCATGAACGAAAACTGGGAAGAATCACCATCGATTTTCAGGGAAAAATCAGCGGATTGCCACTAAGGTGGCTGCTGGGCTACGGCTATTTTAATACGCAAATAGGCCCGGTTGACATCAGCCGCCTGAATAAAGGCAAGGATGCCGCTGATGCACTACCGGTAGTAGACGGGCTTTATGATAAATATGTGCAATGGGGGATTATCCCTGCCAATGAGGCCGATGGAGGGACCCTGCATTTTATTAAAACGGGACTGGTTTACGACACCCGCGACAATGAACCCAATCCACAACATGGATTGTGGTCGGAGGTGGTTTTAATGACCGCCCCGTCATTTTTGGGTAACAGCGAATCGGCTTACACCAAACTGGCCGTTACTCACCGGCAGTATTTCACCTTTGTACCCGACAAACTTACGCTTGCCTGCAGGCTGGGATGGCAGGGCACCATCAGCGGCCACGCTCCCTTTTACATGCAACCCTATATGCTGAACACCTTTACCAAGAGCACAAAAAACGACGGACTCGGTGGTGCCAGATCTATGCGCGGTATTTTGCGCAACCGCATTGTTGGCGATGCTTTTACTTATGGAAACTTTGAATTGCGTTACAAATTCAGAAAAGTGTATCGCTGGAAACAAAACTTTTACTATTCGCTCAATGGGTTTACCGACCTTGGGATGATTACCAAAACCATAAAGGTTGATACCAGTCTCCTTCCAGAAAATGAAGTATACAATAATTTCTTTACCAACGAATCACAAAAGCTGCATGCATCGTATGGCCTGGGATTACGCATAGCCATGAATCAGAATTTTATTGTAGCTTTTGATTATGGCTTTGCTGCTGACAAACGCGATGGTACGAATGGGCTGTACATTAACCTGGGATTTATGTTTTGAAGGTTGAAGCCTGATAACTGCTGATAAGCAAAAGTTTAATGAAAATAGAAGCAAGTAAGGCTTAGCTTCAGCCGAACACCATAAAATCAGCTTGTAAAAAATGAGCGAATCATTTTTTTACTTACAAAACAGGAAGTTAGGCTAAGGCTCTGCCTTAGTCATTCGTTAACTTTTTCAAACCCCAAACTTTTCCGCTGCCTGCGCCCGTGATTTTTATGCATTCATGGAATCTTATAAACTTTGCGTAAGATTCTGTAAAGGGTGAGTGTGAATTGATGTGTCTTACAATAAACAAACAAGGTCATCGACCTTTACGACATTCATTAATCATCACTTAAAACCCTAAACTATGAAAACTAAAGCAACCATTGCGCTGGCAATGATCATGATTCCGGCTTCGCTTATGCTTATGAGCTGCAACAAGGACAACGAAACCCTTATCCCAACCGACAACTCAGCCATCGAAAAAGCACTGTATGCTGAAGATTCGGCTATTTTGCAAACCCCATGCGACAGCATTATAGCCGAACCGCTGAGCGCCGAAGAAACTGCCGCATTGCTTCAGTTGCGCGAGGAAGAACTACTAGCCCACGATGTATATACTGCCCTTGCGGTGTACTATCCGGTACCAGTGTTTACCTTTATTCCAAAAAGTGAATTGCGCCATGCATCAGCCATTCTGCGCTTATTGCAGAAATATCAGCTCGAAGATCCGGCTGCCAACCACCAGGCCGGTGTATTTTCAACACCAGAACTACAGGAACTTTACAATACACTGGTTGAGCAGGGTAGTGTATCTTTCGTAGATGCTCTTACCGTTGGTGCCACAATTGAAGATCTTGATATCAGGGACCTGATGGATCTGATGCTCATTGTAGACAATCAGGATATATCGTGGGTCTTTGCCAACCTGACCAAAGGTTCGCGCAACCACCTGCGCTCGTTCTCAAAACAACTCACACTAAACGGAAGCTCATATGCTCCGCAATACATCTCTGAAGAACTTTACCTGCAAATAATCAATTCACCCTACGAAAGAGGACCGGTTAAGCCCTGATTGATTTCTTGAATAAAAAAACCCCGGCTCCACCGGGGTTTTTTTATTGTTACGCCTGAGGCAGGCCTCAGCCGAACCAGGTTCAACGATCCGAAGCCATGAATGAAAACAAACACGGCTATCAGAACGGAAGAAGACCTGATAGCCGGATTATAATTTAAATTCCCTGTGACCTTTTGCTCTTCAACTGTTATCTGTTCGTTGTTAGTTGCTTTCACCCATTCGGAGCTTTGCCCCGCACCCCACTTCATTTCTTTTTGAAGGATGAAAAAGAAATGAAGCAAAGAAAACATCCTTTGCAATTTCCAAGGCGATTGCTTCGCACCGCAAGGGTGTTGGCGCTGCATGCTCTTTTCCGCTTTGCGGAACGCACTTCGGCACCCACTCATGCTATCGCTGCGGAAATTGTAGCATTGTACTCCGGTGATTAATTAATCACTTGTTCGGCCTCGGAAAATCGGTCTCGTCAGATGCAAAGGATGTTTTAATCTTCAAATCAAGTTCTGACGAGACTGCCTGTTTTTAGCCGAATTTTCCGCAGCCTTGATTTTTGGGCACCTTTTGATCAAGCAAAAGGTGCAGAGAGCAGATAACCGCTAAACAGCCAGGCTTAAGCAGGAAATTATCTTGCTGTCTGTAGCCTGAAAACATAAAAGCAACTGAGGCAGTGCGCCAATTAAACCAGGGTACGCGTGAGGAGACGCGCACCTACCAGGTAAGTAATGCTTTAGTCTGCAAACTAAAAAACGACTGAGGCAGACCTCAGCCTAACTTTATTCTTACTGTTTCGCTTAACGCAGTTTCACCACCTGCACCGATTGATTAAAGCCAGGCATCTGAACACGAAGGATATATAAACCAGGATTGAGATGTTTAACTGGTAGTTCCACCACTTCATCTTTTGAAACATTACGCATACTTTCAACCATTATCCGGCCTGCCACATCTGAAAGCTGTATCAATGCGCTACTGCCCTGCAGGTTTAATTTTACGTAAAGTTTATCGTACACCGGGTTCGGAAATACTTCAATTTCCGATGGCAGTCGACTGCTTAAATCCACGGCAGTGTTTACTGTTACCTCAAACGTTACTGGTATATAAATCAGGGGATTTGTGCTATCGTTCGACCAAAGGGTAACCAGGCCATGATAGGTGCCGAGGTTCAGCCCCGATGCATCGCAACCCACCTGAACCTGGGCTGCCATTCCCGGATCAACCGCAACATCCGACATATCGCAGCTAAGCCAGTTGCCTGTTGAAGTGCCACGAATAAATCTGATGCTGACACCGGTAGCCTGATGTCCGCCATCGCCATAGCTGTCCTGAATCCATAATTTCCACTCGCCTTCCATCGGTTGATTATTGAAGGTACCGGTTGAAACGGAATAAACTCCGTTAGCCTGGCCCGAGGCCAGCATCACGGTGGTAAGATCAGGCGATTGCAGCCAGATTGAACCTTCGGAGGCATAATTGTCGGTATTCCAGGTATAACTAACCACCACGGCACTCAGCGTTCCGGTTTCATTAACTGTAAAGCTGGTCCAGCCATTTTCGGTGAGTGTATTGTAGTTATAGGCATTGGCAGCCGGGCTATCAGGCACAGTATGCGTAATAGTATCGTAAGCGAGCGTCGAAACCGTTAAATGCCCATTGAGCCAGGTTTGACCGGCATTCGTAATCTGTATGGCCTGCGAATCAGTTAATCCCTGCATTGCGGTAAGGCTGAGTTGTTGCGGTTCGACCTGCGCTGTGGCAGTATAGGGCTCGCCAACAAAAAACCTGTGGGGATCGGGCGAACCGATAAATGGATGAAATTCGCTGTGGCCGGAAGAATCGGCAGCATGCAGGTAATATTCAACGGTGCTGCCATAATCCTGAGCCGGAAGCGATGCCGAATAATTATCGCCGGCAAAGTGGGTCATCTGCAATGCCGACCACGGGGTATAAGCATTGGGGTTTATGCGGTAATATACCGTAAGCGAATCGGTGTAAAGCCCGGCGCCACTGTAGGCAATAATGTTGGCCGATAAGGCGTACTGACCGGCTTCGGGGATACTACCGAGCAGCGGAAAATGCTTGATTCGCAACATTTGGGGGTCGGCCAGCTCGTGTACCCTGCAGTGCAGTGCATCGGTCGATTCCCAGGGCGTGGATGGCTGTTCGGTGATTCCGAATATCTGGTATCCGGGCATGGCCTGCCGGTAAACATTCAGGGCATCTTCGTCGTTGGGTGAACCGGTTATCGGTACAAAAACCTTTTTATTAAAAATATAGGAGTTGGTGTACGGCTGATTATCGGGAGTGTTTACACGGTATATCTGAAAAGGCACTCCCCAGGGCGTGGTGAGCGAAGCAAAGTAAGCGGCTGTAGCTTCAATTTCGTTGTATTGCGGATGCGAGGGAGGTACCGATCTGATTAAAACCTTGTTGGTAGCCAGGTATTTGCCCCAGCAATCGATGTGATCAATATAGGTGTTGTTTGGATCTTCAAGCACATGATAATCGGCAATGCCCAGATAATCCTGCATTTTCTGATCGATGGCTGCCGGTGTCTGGGTTGGGTTTTCAGTATAGGCGATGGTGGTTGAAGCTGCATTGCCGTAACTGTCGCTCATATAATTACCGCCCGTGTGTTTTACATTCATGCCAAACCAGGGAATACCCATGGCTGCAGCTACCACTTTGGGTACTTCGTCGTCGTTTGGGCGCGGACGGTTGTAGGGGAAATCGACAATCCCCACCTGATGATCGCCATAGGTGATAAACCAGGGGCCGTAATCGCGGGTCCAGTAACTGTCAGAGGCGGCGTAAATAAAATCGCAATGGTCGAGGTTAACGCCCGCCGAGGTGTATTGGGTGCGTACAGTTGCCTCTTGTGAAGCATTGGCTACCAGCGTGGTAACCTGGTCGTCTTTGGCAAGTTCACGAATTAGATTTAAAGGTATCCCAAACGGATACCGGAGCAAAGCTCCCTTTGCCCGTTCAAACTCACCCAAACTGGTGATAATTCCGGTTGGAGGTTCGGTTTCGACAAAATTACGGCCTATTTCACCGGCTCGGAGCGCCTCTTCGGCACCCATCTGATGCGTTAAGGGCTGAGCGGGATACTTACCGTTTTGCTGGGCATACATACCCGGGCAATACATCGAAAACAGCGCAATCGAAAGCAGGGCTTTAAAACTGAATTTCATAAGCTTATGGATTAAACTCACAACGAAGCAAAGGTAACCAAAGCGCGATGCAAACAAAATTATGAATAAAAAAATTGCCACATCCATTGATAAATGTCTGGTTAATACAATACCCTTCCCCGATTATTATTGTAATTACAGGTGTTCACCTTACTCTCAACAAAACTCTGAACTTTTTGAAAATCTGAATGCTGTGGGATTCAATAAAAATGTTTATATCTTTAATGCAGCCAATTCCGCACATGAATAAAGGCAGGAACTTCAACATCCCCAATTGGGCCTACCACCCCGCTATAACTGCATTGCCGGTAGCAGTGGTACTCATATTTTTTTTACCACAAGCCTTTAATAAATATACCATAAAATTAAATTATGAAAGAATTATTAGCTATCGCAGTAACTGGGAATTTCATGATTTAAACCATGATGGCAATTCTGAAAGAATAATTGGGGCCGATAACAGCAAAAGTGGGGCATCCATTAGTATATATTATGCTGATGCGCCCTATTGTCAATGGGACTTTGAAGGTATGTTTTTTGAGGGAAACTTCAAGTTTGTTGTATCAGATTCTGACCTTGATGGCATTGACGAAATTTATGCATTCACATACCATAACGATTCAGTACTACTCAACAGCTTCGATTACACCAGGAAGGGAGAATTTATTCTGCACAACAAAGCCCTTATTTACCTGCCTCAAATAACTTACGACACGATAAGCTCACCTTGTGACAGATCGTTCGAGCTATTGCCGCCTACAGACCTCAATGGCGATAATTGCAACGAAATTCTGTTCACAATAGCAACCGGTTACAACCTGGAGCCCCGCAAGGTTTACGCCTATGATGTAAAACAAGACAGCCTTTACAGCTCCCCCAATCTAGGAGGCTATTTCAGCCACTTTCAGTTTGTGGATATTAATAATGACGGTATGGTAGAAATCACCTTTACCAATTATGGCCCCGGCAATGGGTCTGATACTACAGTTCCATTACCCGACAATGCGGGTTATGTTATTGTGCTCGACCATACTTTGCAATTTTTATTTCCACCCATTGCAAACCACGGCACCTATTGCTCGGTGCACAATGAATTTATGCGCCGAAATGGCAAGTTCGAGCTTTTAACCATTTGGGGGTTTAATGCCGAGATAATGAAGCCCCCTGAAGTAAAAATTTATACCATCACAGGTAAACTTACCGACCATATTGCGCTGCCTCAATCCCTTAAGGGCTCCAACTTCAACATAATACAGTTCCCGCCCGGTTCCGACAATCCCAATATCGTTTTTCTCCCTATCACCAGTAAACCTTTTGCTTTAAATAGCAAACTCAAAGAGGTTAGCATCGGTCTGCCCGATGACCCTATTTCTATGCTACCCAATATAAACACCTATGATTTTGATCAGGATGGTGAAAAGGAGCTGCTTTTTGAAACCGGAACCGCTGGCCGCTTTATGCTCACAAGGAGCAAGCTGGAGCATCCCGTTTATTTCAGCATCAATGCAAGTTCAAATGATAAATTAGCCATATATACAATTTTGCATCATGGGCAGGCTCCGCAATTCTGCTTTCAATCGGATCGGCATCAGTACATTTTTACTTATGCATTTAATCCTTTATGGTACTTGCAGTTTGCCTTGTACCCGGGCATCTACCTGCTTGTTTTTACCTTTATTATTATTATAAGGCGCATTCAGCGGACACAGCTTCAGCAGAAATACGAAACCGAAAAGCAGATTTACAAGCTGCAACTGCAATCGATCCGCAACCAAATGGACCCGCACTTTACATTTAATGTGCTTAACACCATCGGGTCGGTAATCCTGCAGAAAAAGACGGATGAATCGTACGATTTGCTGATGAAATTCTCGAAACTGATACGGGCAACCGTTCAATCATCGGATAAGCTGTTCAGAACCCTAAAGGAGGAAATTGATTTTGTGCGCAATTACCTCGACCTGCAGCAAACACGAAGCCCCGGTTTATTCAGTTTTGAAATCAGCATCGATGCGAATGCGGATATTTATAATCTTATGCCCAAAATGATTTTGCATACCTATGCCGAAAATGCCTTTAAACACGGCCTTGCAACCAAAAAAACCGGAGGGCTTATCACCATAAATATTTTACGCGGCATTCAAGGAACTGAAATCGTGATTACCGATAACGGTATAGGGCGCGAGGCCGCCAAACGCAACAATACCAACGGAACCGGCAAGGGGCTGTCGTTAATTCAACAGTTTTATGCAATGCTCAATCAACAAAACAAACAACCCATTACCGAAACCTTTACCGATTTGTACGATGAAAACGGAGCGCCCTGCGGCACCCGCGTAACCATAAACATACCCGAAGGATACCATTTCGGCCATGATTAAATGCACAAAAAGCCGCAGAAAAACAAACCTTGTATTTGAAAACCATATAAAAGATAATTACAAAAATTCAAGCCCCTATGAATACCCCCATATTAACAGCCGTTATTGTTGACGATGAACCCGAAGCCATCAATATGCTTTCGGCATTGATAGATAGGATTGATGATCTTGAAATTACCGGTACAACTTCCAGACCCGAACAGTCCCTTTCGCTTTGTCTTAAATTACGGCCCGATATTGTTTTTTTAGACATACAAATGCCCGAGACCGATGGCCTTCAAGTGCTTATGAGCCTGCACGAGCACCAGTTTTTTCCGGCTGCCATATTTACCACTGCCTGGGATCAATACTCGCTAAAGGCCATTAAAGCCGGGGCTCTCGATTACCTGCTTAAGCCCATCGACAGAACTGAACTTGCTACCGCCATTCAAAAGGTGCGCGATCAAAAAACGGCCCACAGCATCGAAGACCGGATTGAGTCGCTTGAGCGGGCTGTAAAAAACCACCGCAAACTGAAATTCAACACCCGCTCAGGTTTTATACTCATACACCCCGACGAAATCTTCTACATTCAGGCCGATGCCAATTATTCCGAAATCTTTTTAAGCGAGGTGCAACGCGAGGTAGTATCAATGAACCTGGGCGCTCTCGAACCCCTGCTGCCCGAACAGTTTATCCGCATTAGCCGCTCCATCATCATTAACTCAACCTGGCTTACCAAACTTTCGGGAGTTCAGAAGAAATGCTGGCTTAAGAAGGACAACGAAGAAAAAGAGTTTTGCGTGCCCGAGAAACAGATGGGAGAATTGAAAAGGAAAGTGGGGGGGGTGAGAAGATGAGACATGGTGATATGGGTGACGGGGCAACAAGGAGAATTTGAAATTCCAATCCAGATAGCCATCGGGACAAATGTCAAATTCCCAATCCATCTTTGACGAAACGTGGGATTTGTGTGATGGTCTTATAAAACCGGAATCAACCGTTGTAAAGTGCAGATGAATCCATAAAATTTAACACATCGTTAACAAACCAATATATGTAATGGCGTGTTTATCAGACTGGTTAAACCAAAAAAATAAACGCCATGAGAAAATTATTTACCACCACCACTTTGTTGTTGGTTGCTCTGATAATGCATTTGTATGGGCAACCAGTTATTTCGTACAGCAACCTGCCCGACGTGGGTTTTAGCAGTCCGGTATCAGCGAGCCCTACCGTAGCATCGGGGCCATTAGGCGCCAATCAGGTATGGGACTTTTCAATGCTTCCGCTAACGCCGGCTGGCACCTACACGGTGGTGAATCCGGCTGCAACACCCTACTTTACCACCTTCCCCGCTTCAAACTATGCCTTCAGCCTCGAGATTCCCGGAAGCACCTCCTACAGTTATTTCAGCCTTCAGCCCGATATCCTCGAAACCCTGGGGGATGGCATTTCGGCATCAGGCGGGAGCAACTACACCCCGAACCCAAAAACTTCGCTGGTATTTCCGTTTAATTATCAGCAGGTTATTACCGATACCTGGGAAAGAACCGACGGTGGTTCGGGCACCGTGGTGCGCACCTACGACGCCTATGGCACTCTGATATTGCCCTTTGGCACCTTCAGCAATGTGGCACGGGTTACTTCGGGCGGTTCGGCCGACAATGTGGTTTGGTACAATATCAATCCCTTGTACCCTGTTTTTCAGATTGATTACGATTCGGATTTGTCCCTGGCTCTTACCGATGCCGTGCTGAGCGCACCTGCAGCGCAACTCGATAATCTCAAAATTTATCCTAACCCTTTCAGATCAGCAACACGGCTTGATTTTAATCTGCAGAAACCAGGCACTGTGCATATAGAAATAACAGATATGTACGGACAAACCATTGGGGTTGTAGCAGATTTACAGGATGCAGCACCGGGAAATTATTCCTATACCCTCAGCAATTTTGCGCATTCCACTCCGGGATGTTATCTGTTGCGTATAGCAACCGCTGCAGGCACCGAAACCCATAAACTGATGCTTTTATAGTCTTCTGAATTCAGGGCAGCAGCCCATGCAGGCCTGAACGAACACGACAATTTACACTGGCCCAGCAAAAAGGCAATCCGTTTAAGGAATCTACCTTTTTGTTTTTATCGAAAAAGCTGCTGCCAGGGCAGGCTGAGCACCCGCTGCTGCGGCCTGCCTTATTGTTTCACCACCTTAAGTACAGCAGTTGTTTGTTCGCTGAGCAGCTGAACAAGGTACACCCCGGGTGCAAGATCGGGGTTCCATCGGATGGCAGTGGTGCCGGCCGGGCACAGGCCGCTAAAAATTTGATCCACCTGATTCCCTTTTATTTCGTAAGCGTTTAAAGTAACCTCAGAAGGCCTGCTGAGGGTCACGTGAAATACCGTACTGTTGCTAAACGGATTGGGGCCTGAGGAGATACTTTCATTCTGCCATGTCATTAACCGTGTCCCCACTTCCTCATCTACCCTTACATCGATATTCACCGGCAATTCGTTTAAGAAGTAATCGTGCACCATCATGGTGGTGGTATGATGGCCAATGCTGAGGCCGCTGGCATTGATATGCAGCAGAACCGATCCGGGATTTTCGCCCAGCAGCAGGCCACCGGGCACTTCGGCATACACCCAGTTTACCGTATCCGGAAAGCTGAGGGTATACGGGTTTTGGCCGGTGTTGTAAGAGGTAAGCAACAGGTTTACATCGGTAGTAGTATTTTGCTGCAGGTTAAGGTTAACTTCTGAAGGCGCAGCAGTAAGATAAGGCGGATTTTGTGCCATATGCACGGCATTGTATGTATTGAGGCGGCCGCCGCTTACCGTTTGCCCTTCGAGTGCTGGTATAGTATCAACCGAAGCCAGCAGGTAACGTTTGAACTTTGAAGCCACCAGCGAAGGGTTGGAGGCATATTCAGCCAGGGTGGCCGGAGGGGCAGCGGCATACATGAGTCCTATGGTGCCAGTAACAAAGGGCGACGACATACTGGTGCCTGTTTTGTAACCATAGGTATCGCCCTGGCGGGTACTGTAGATGCTGGTACCGGGAGCTCCTAGGTCGATGCTCTGTTGGCCCCATGCTGCCTGATTGTTGCGCGTATCGGTATTGGTGGTGTTGGTAACCGCCACAATAGATTCGTTGGTCATAGAGGTGGGGATGTCGCCGTTTACATCCACATCCCAGCCTCGGTTGGCGGTAGAGGCCACGTTCAGAATCCCCACACTGCCCAGCGAATCGTACATGGCACCCCACAAGGGGTAGTTGGCCGGATTGCCGGCATCGATGCCAAACGACGAATTGGTAGCTACCACATAAGCTCCTGCTGCGCCGTTGGTTTCGTTGTAGCGTTTGCGCATATCAAACACATAGGTGTAGGCAATCACCACCGTTGATTCTACGTTTCCCGAACCGGCCACCGGCATGGCATAGGTGTTAAAGGCTACGCCGGTAACACCGGCATTGTTGTTTCCTTTGGCGGCAGCAATACCGGTAACGTGCGTACCGTGATCGCTCTGCACCATATTGCCGCTGTTTGTGTAGGCATTCCAGCCGTTGTAGTCGTCGGTGTAGCCGTTTCCGTCGTCGTCGATGCCGTTGTAGGGAATTTCAAGCCGGTTTTTCCAGAGTTTCAGATCGCTGTGACCCAGATCGACGCCACCGTCAACAATGGCAACCACCAGCGTATCGCCATTGGCAGTGAGGCCGCCGCCGGTGATATCCCAGGCATAGGTAGCCTTAATATCGGCGCCGGGTGTTCCGCCCAGCTGCCCTGTATTTTTAAGGGCCCACTGGTTGGTAAACGATGGATCGTTGGGGATGATTTCGCGCTGCTCAACATAATGGTTAAACTGTGCAAGGCTTACTGCCGGATGCTGTCTGATTTTAGCCAGCAGTTCGCCGGCAGGAGCACGTGATTCGTCGAAATCGAGCAGCCAGATATACATCGTGGCCGATAATTGTTCATGGATGCGCAAACCGGACCCCGAAAAAGCATTCAACAGAGCCGTCAGGTTTGCTGTTGATTCATCTGCCTTCAGCTGAACCATAAGTTGTCCGTTAACGCGGGGGGAGGTATCCACCTGCGACCGAACCATACCGGCCGACAGCAGTATTAGAGCGATTGTTATAAAAATCTTCATCCTAAACGAATTTAAGACCATCTGAAATTAACAACAGGGTACACGGGATGTTCATCTACGACCCGGTAATTACTGTATAATCAGTTTTGACGACAGTACCTGCTTTGCCATGCGCAGATTCAGCAGATACAATCCGGCCGGTAAACTGTTTAATGCAAGCCTGTGGGTTTGGAGTCCGCTGGCCCCGCAGGTAAACGTTTCGTGGTAAACCTCACAGCCCTCAGTGTTAAGCAGCGTAAGATCAACTGCCTCGGCTTCATTTGCACTGAATGTCACCTGTGTGAACCCCGATGCCGGATTGGGTACAGCAAGAAGCCCTGATAAGGGAAGGGCCTCGTTACCGGCTTTGCTGATGGGCACAGTGAGGGTATCATTAAACATCAGCATTTCGCGGTACACCTCCGAATCGGTGGTAAACACCAGACTGTCGGCCGCCACGCCATCCAGTGGCTCCATCAGAACAGGAATTCCAAAAGCTACTGTAACAGGAATCGATTCACCGGGAGGAATAACACTGGGCATCTGATTATAAAAATCGGCCTCCCAGCATGCCATGCCGCCCTGAAGCTCGATGCAGCCATATTGCTGAAACGATGTGAGTGTTACATCATGCAGGGTGGGGTTGGTAAGTATAAAAGTCAATCCCTGGTATGCCTCATCATCGTTGGTAAAGAAAAGTGTATCGGGCTGCTGAAGAAGTTGATTTCCAGTGGTAAAACTGAGTGTACGGTCTGAAAAAAGGTGGTTTGAGGCAGTAACTCTGAATGAAACCGGCCACGAACTGTTTGCTTGTTGCGGGGTTCCGCTGAACACGCCATCGCTGCTCACACTCATGCCTTCGGGAAGCTGCCCGCAGGTAAACCGCAGGGATGAACCGGCCATAATTTCAGGTGAACCCGACACCGAAGCAATCAGGTAGTTTTGTCCGTCGCCGGCCGAAATACCGGCAGCCCAGTCGGTTGATGGGGTAATGCCGTATCCGTAACTCAACACCACCGACCCATCAGGGTAAAGCGTAACTGCGAAATCGCCGTTGAATGAAGGGTTCCCAAAGCGCGAAATCTTCCAGCGGAAGGTGGCATGACTGGCATCGCCTTCGTAAAAAATGCCTTCATTCTGATCGGGATATATCTGCAGGTCGGATCCGTAAACGGTAATGGCATTGGCTCCTTTAAGGTCTTCTTCACTGCGGATGTATTGAAACTGACCGCTAAAAGCAATGGAACCATCGGTGGTAATGGCCAGGTTCTGATAATAATTTCCGTAAAACGGAAACGGAAAATCAATGGTTTGCAATGCAAACCCATCATCGTTATCGTTTGGGGTGAGCTGATTGCTATTAATTGCCGGAAATGCAGCTGCATCGGTCACTTCAGTGTAGTTCTGCAGTATAGCCCACGAATAGGGCGCGGGAGCCCCTTCGGCTGTTAGCTGAACGGAGTAAGGCACGCCCTCATGCGCCAGCGGCAGCGCGTTGGTTGCAATGCTCACAGGGGTAAAATTCACCGGTGCATCGGTCCACACCCAGGTGGTATCGTTGTTTGTAAGCGGTACATTGGATTGTTCGCTCACAAATTCGGCTGACAGACCGATATCGTTTACCGAAAAGCTACTGATCTGGCCTGAATCGGAATTATCGGGGTCGGTTTCGGTTACCTGAAGAAAATAACGCGAAGGTTCACCGGGCACGGCATAGCTGAGGAGCGGAGTAATATCGAGCCCAATCTCAATCGATTTATCGGCTTCGGTATTGCCTCCCTGCATATAATAATCGCCTCCCTGATTGCAGAACAGTGGGAAATCGAGTATATGATCAGGTTTTACCGAAGTAAGATCAGTTGATATACCAGCCGAAATGCGCACTTTTTGTCTTGAGGTATGTTTTACAGTTGCTTTCACTGTGAGCAGTGGCGCATAATCGGTCCTTGTGCGGATTACATGCAGCAGATTGTTCCAGATGCCGCCTTCCTGAGTTGTGAGTGCGAGTGTGCGATACATTACATAAGCTTTGCCGGCATCGCCAAACGAATTACCCCAACTGTTGACCATCACCAGTCCGCCGATCTCCCAATCGCGCAAATCAACCACCCCGTCGCCGGTAATATCCAGGTCGTTGGTATATTGTCCATCGTTGTTCACATCAAAGCGAATATTGTCGTCGTATCCAACAAAAGTCATGGCATGATTTACCTGAGCTCCCCAACGGGTAATCACCTGTTTACCGGCATTGGGTGTTCCGTTAGGAAGATAATTCATGGCAAATACATCCGAAACTCCGGCTGAAAAATTGGCCAGTCCGCCTGAGGGGGAACCATCAAGGCGGTCAAACATCCATTGCTTGAGGGTTTCTAGGCCTTCAACGGTAGAAACATCGATGGTTGAAATTTCCAGCATACGGTTATCCATTCCTGAAAGGTAGTTGTTGTACCCGCTCATCCATCGGCGGTCGCCCCCATACCAGGGTGTACCTCCGTAGGTTTGTACGGTGGGGCATCCATCGGCGGCTATTATCTGCCAGCCGTCGAAATACCACGATCCACCTCCTTCACCACCGTTCAGAAAATTCCAGGTGAAATGTGTCGGGTATTGTGTAGATGCGGTATTTGCAGGAATATTTCGCACAAAATCCATCTCAAAAGTGAAATTGTATCCAATTCCACTAGCCTGGCCGCAACTGCCCCCATCCTGGTTAAATACAGGTCTGAACCAGGGTAATGTTGAATTATCGAGTGAGGAAGGCAGGTTTCTGCTTTTCTGAGCTGCTGTTGCTTTCAGCCTTGGGGTAACGGCAATACGCGAGTAATCACGGAGAGTAAGGGCACGTAAGCCACCGGCAAGCCAGGGTTCGCCGTTGGGATCGGGATTAACATTTACCAGCTGCTGCCCCTGCAAGGCAAGAGTGAGAATAAAAAAGGCCAGAAGATTGAGTAGTTTTTTCACTGAGGATTATTTTTTTCGAATTTATCAAAGTAAATATATTCGGCATCCCTGCGCACCTGTTCGTCAACAGATATCTTATTCTCATGCGCTTTCTGCCTAATTTTTTCCATCCAGTCGGGGGTACCGCGGATGCCCATCTCGTAAATCCGCACCAGATCGCGTTTTTCGACATATTTATCAGGATTCGACTGTGCATCCTGATACAGCATAAAGCTGGCTTCGCGGTGAATCCGGGCAGCAATTGTGGTGCCTTCGAGTTGCGATTCGGTGTACATGCGTTTAAACAAATCGCCGTAGCAGCGGATGTCGTTTTCAAATTTCAGCACCGGATCGCGGTAGCCCGGATAGAAGAGGTCGTAAAGCTGCTCGTCGAAACCCCAGGCGAAAGCATGCATAAACCTGCCGGTGATCATAATTACAATCAGGTCGCGTCTGAGCACTTCCTGTCCAAAATCCTTCTGCGATGCGGTTCCGTCGGGGGTTCCGTCGCTGCGGGTGATATTTTTATTGTAATACCAGAAATCGCAGTCGCCAAAGGCATTTTTGGGAATCAGGTTGTTGAGCCAGTTAAAGTAAAAGCTATCGCCGGCAATCAGCACCGAAGGTTTAGCAACGCCTTCGGGCATTTCGAAGCCAAGTTGCGGATTGGTGGTGGAGGCATGGGGTATCGGAAACATCAGGTTCATGGCCAGGCCAATATCATAATCGGGGTGGCGTATGGTGTCGCCCGCAAGGTTGCTGACCATTTTTATGCGCGCGAGCTTAAGCCCGCAAAGTTTCTCAATATGCCTGAGGGTAGTATCGGCAGCAAGCACCGAGCCGTAATAACTCCAGTGTGTTCCGCAACGCGGAAACAGCGGATAAGATGAAGTATCGCGCAGCTGACGGAACCACTGATTGAGGTCGAGCAGTGGCACCTGCTTTCGCTGCAACTCACCGATGAGCACCTGATAGTTCGACACCCCGGGCTTTGTGTTTTGGTACTTGGCCGGCAAACGATCGTTATAAAAGGTAGCCTTGCCCGGTTCAATAATTACCATCAACGATTTACCCAGTTTGGCAAGGGTATCATTAACGGCTTTCAGCTGCTGCGCTTTTCGTATCCATACACTGTCGCCCACAAAATAATCACCCATGTATTCGTGGATGTAATCCTCTTCAAACAGGATATTATCGGGACCAGCAAGTACCCCTTCGGCATTGGCTTTACGAAACAGGCTGAAATCGAGCTGGTTTTGCAGGCGCACCAGCGAATTTCTGAAACCGATATGCTGCTCAAGGCTGGTATTTAACTGGTCCTGAAACGAACCATCGAACCACGTTTTCCAGGTGAATAACTGCAAATCGGGGGCGTTGCCTGCCAAAAATGCGCCGGTAAGCGGTTTCTCACTTTTAAAATGGTACTTCCCCTGCAGGCCGGGAATAACCATCAATGCAATGAGCAAAGCAAAGTAACATCGGCTTAACCAGCCGGGTTTGAGGTGCATTTTACAATCAATTTTTGATATACAAAGGTAATATTATGGCCTAATCAGAATCAATGTGTGTTATAAAATGCTCAGAACACAACATGTATTGATTCAGATACTGCCTGCCAGCCCCAAAGCCTAATTAATGGTCGTATTCACCAACAAATACTAATTCAGTGTTTTTACCAGTTTTTTAACCTGTATTCCTTCGTTGGTTATCATCACAATGGAATAAACGCCTGCCTGCGATAAGCTGAGCTGAGGCACAAACCGGTATTCAGCCGAAGGCACTGCCTGCTCCGAATCGTAGGTATAAACAACGCTTCCCTGCATATCAACAACCATTACCCTGAGCGGCGACGGGGCTGCCACGCTGCAGGTGATGGTAAAGGACTCACCTGCGGGATTTGGATAAACATTCAGCCGGCCGGTGAAGGTTTCGGGCGATGCGTTTGAAGTAGGTACCGCAAATACCGGAAGCAGGATATAATCTACACGGGCACAGTCTTCTCCATTGGAAACGCTATAGTCTTTGATGTATTTCCAGGCAAAGGTATTTTCGCCTGCCGGAGCCTGAAATTTGGCTTTGGTCCAGTCCCATGTACCTGCCCATTTGCCCTGTTCGCCATCGCGGGTAGAAAAGTGCAGATAATCGTAATTAGCCTCTGATGAAACCTTAAACCAGAATGAAATGCTGTCGTTGTAAGCTACATCCCAGGTGAGGCTGAGTATCGACGACTGGTTATCGGTGAGAGCCCCTGAGCGGGCGCACCATGCCCCTTCCTTAGCACTGCCCTGCTCGGTATACCATGGGGCATCGCCTCCGGTTTGCCACGCAAATGAAGCAAAATCGCCGGTTTCGAAAGTCTCAACAATCAAACCTGTGTACAGCGGCAAAGTTTGTAAAAACGCAAACTGATGGTCGCCGTTTATAGCCAGATTAATCAAAGCCATATAATCAAGCGGAGTAGCAGCCGACAGCGAAACCACAAAGGTAGCCGACCATGTATCACCTGCATACAATGTATCTTTTGAAGCTGATGCACTAACAATATTCAGGTAAGGATCCCAGGTTGAGATGGAAGCCATTGCATTAGGAAGCGGTGTACCGCCGGTGTTTTGCATATTGATGACGAGCAGGGCCATTTCGCCGGGCTCCAGAATGCCATTGTTACCATCGGCCACTGTAATGCCGGCTACCTCGCACACTGGCCGGTGGCCGGTAATATTGAGTATACGGCTCCAGGTTCCCTGGGCCGAAACAGCATTGAGTAAAAACGAAGCCACATGACTGTCGGGTATCTGCTCACTTACAGTGAAAAGGAAGGCATCGGGCAACGCGATGGATTCGCCTGACTGCAAACCGGTAAGCTGACACTGGTGCACCACCAGGTTAAAATACGGATCGAACGAACTGAGGTTGAATGTGGTATTCCCTATACTGAAACTATTCAGGTTGGTAATATGCAGTGTTACCGAGCCGGATTCTCCGTAGCCTGCGATACTATCGTTGCCGGATATTACGTCAAAATCCATGAGCAGCCCTTCGGTTACGATGGAGAATGTTTTGGTGGTCTTCAGATTGTTTTTGTCTGTAGCGCAAACAGTAATGGGCGCCTGGTCAATCAGTTGCGAAGTGGTTCCGCTCAGCACACCGTCTTTTGAGAGGGTAAAACAGGTATAATTGGTTGCCGGTGTAAAACGCACCAATTGATTGGTATCCGGTATAAAGTCGGGGGCATAGGTGAGCAAGGTATAGTTTTCGCCATCACCGGCCGAAATCCCGGCATATCGCTCCACAAATCCCGGAAGGATGCATTCGCCATAGTTAAGCTCTATTCTGCCATCGTTAAAAAGGCGGGCCGTAGCATTAAAGGTTGTCCCCGATGATCCGCTCACACTCAACTTCCACCTAAAGGTAACATAATCCTGGGCGGCTTCATACCAAACGCCTTCGCCGCTACCAACCACAAGTGGATTACTCATTACAGGTGCAATCATGGGAGTCTGAATAAAATAGGTTCGGCCCTGAATGTAGTATGGCCAGGGCAACAACGAATTTTCAAACATCAGATAGCCATCGCTGGTAGCATAAACCTGGTTGAAACTCTGCCCATAAAACGGAAAATCGAAAGGCAGTTCCACCATGGCCTGGCCGCTGCTGTTTGATGATAACTGTAGTTTAACCTGCGTAATCTCTGGCATGGTGGCGGTAGAATCGCTCCTTGTATAATTGTCCTTTATGCTCCAACGGTAGGGAGGTGTACCTCCATCAGCCTCAAGCTGGGTGGAGTAATTGCTGTACAACTGCACCGGAGGAATCTGATCGGTTGTGATATTCACCGGATCAAAATTCAGTGAAGCATTGATAGGAACCATGGTTATTCCATTGTTAACCAGCGGTAGCTCATTGATCTGGCTGCCGATGGTAATTCCACCGTTGGTGTAATCAACCAGCGAGCAACTTTCGAGGGTGCCGTCCTGCGAGCCGAAAGGATCGTTTTCCTGCACCATGATAAAAAAGCGGGCTTCCTGCCCGGGCGTTACATATTGCAGCAGCAGGTTAAGGTCGAGTCCGAATTCAATGGTTTGCACGCCAGAACCACCCTGCATGGGGTTACAACCTCCCTGAAAATCGAAAATGGGATAATGCAGGATAAAATCGGGCTCCGTAGCCTGCGGATTGGTAGATACACCAGCCATAACGCGGAGCAGCTCGCGGCATCCGTAGGTAAGATTTAAACGGGCGGTAAGCTGTGGTTCGTGGTTGTCGCGCACATCCATAATTACTACGGTGTTGTTCCATATTCCACCCTGCTGAAACTGATCGGCCACCGATTTGTACATCATGTATGAAAATCCCTGATCGCCCCAGCCGCTGATAGATCCGTAGGTGTTGGCCATTTTGAATCCACCGATTTCCCAATCGCGCACATCCACCACTCCATCGAGGTTTATATCCACATTGTTGGTGTACCGGCCATCGCCATTGTAATCCCACCGGATTGAATCGTTGTAGCCAACAATGGTCATCGCATGGTTGGCCGAGTTACCCCAGGCCACAATCACATGCTTGCCGGCTTCGGGTGTTCCTTCGGGAAACATCAGAGGCGGATGCGTAAATTCAGCATAAAAGTTTCCCAACCCGCCGGCTGATGAACCATTGGCATGATCGTAAATCCAGTTTTTGAGTGTTTGAATCCCTTCGGCCGTATTTACCTTTATTTTGCTGACGCCTGAAATACGGTTATGCATGGCGTTGTAGTATAAATCATAGCCTGTCATCCAACGCGAGGGCCCCCCTGCCGACATTCCCCCGTAATCGGCTACGCTGGGTGTACCGGCTTGCCGCAGAATTTCGAAAGTTTCGAAAAAACTCACTCCCTTATCAACACCTCCATTGATAAAATTGTAAGCAAAATGTGTAGCATACTGATTTTCTGGCACATTCCCCGGTAGGTTACGGGCATAATTCATTTCGTAGGTAAATGCCACGCCAATGCTGCTGGCCTGTCCGCATTCGAGTCCAACCTGCGCAATAAGCGGCCTGAACCATGGCTTACCCGAATTATCAACTGCATAAGGAAGCATGCGCCGTGTGGTTTCAACAGGCAGTTTCAGCTCAGGAATCTGCGATAACATCAATGAATCGTAGGCACTCATTGGTGTGAGTTCGGGCATTGCCGAAGGGGCTTGCTTAAGATTGCTCTGACCGAATACAAGGGACAAGGGCAACACAATGGCTGCCAGAAAAGGGTAAAGAATGTGTTTCATACTCCCGGTTTTGCGAGGTGAAAAATACGGAAATTATTTCCGATTTCTATATTCCGGCCCAAATAATGTGGCAAAAAGTAAGGGCCTGCTTTTTAAGCAGACCCTGGCAGTTCCCCTAAGTATCCGTAGCCTGGTGCACACGCAAACGGCTACAAGGTTTTTATAAATTTGGCATTTTGAACCTGGCCCCCCGTTTCGATGCGAACCAGATACATACCTTCACTCAAACTACTTACATCAAGACTATTGCTGTTAAAGTTGCCGGCTTCCTGCTGCAACACCAGTTGGCCCGAAAGGCTGAAAACCCGGACCATCGTTTGATCGCCGGAGGTGCGGTCGAGGCTGAAATTGATGGTGTTGCGCGCCGGATTCGGGTACACCTGAACCAAATCACCGTTTGCCGGCCTTTCACTGTTTATGCGTGTAACTTTAAATGTGGTTACCTGCTCACATCCTGTTTTACTGCTAACTTTTATGGCAATGCTGTTGTCGCCTTCGTTTAAGTTGGCTGCATCAAGCCTTATCTGGCCTATGGCAGATTCATCGTTTAGCAGTGTGTAGGTAAAATCATCCGTTTGCGGAAGATCTAGAACCAGCGATTCGTTCTGGTACAGAATTGTATCACGCACATTCATTTCAGGAAATACCGGCATGGTAAACAAGGCGGTTGTTTCAACCGGGGTGCACCATGCATTGTCATACATTTTAACGCTCAGGCTAAACCGGCCGGCGGCGAATTCATCGGCCGAAGGCTGATAGGTGGTTTCAGCCAGGGTGTTATCGGTGAATGTTCCTGATCCGTTGCTGGTCCATGAGAGACGGGCATACCCACCGGCACTCACCTGCACTGGTAACAGGGCATCGGGGCAAACCTCGGTTTGCAAAATCTGCACAAAAGCCGGATCGTGCTCGGGTAAATAAATATTATCGAGCCAGGCGGCATCGCTGCCAGCCGACCCCGAAGCGTTTCTTGAAAAAATCCACTCCAGCGTATGTGTACCCGGATCAACAGGCATTGACACTTCAGTCCAGTTTAGCTCGCCGCTCCATTCGCCCGAATTAACGCCATCAATCAAGAGCTGAAGTTTATCGGCTCCTGATTCGGACGAAACCTTTACCCTGAAACTCAGAAAATCACATGCTGCGGTAAAACATGAATACATAAGACGGCTACTGTCACTATCTCCAATCCGGCCCGATCTGAGGGCAAAATTTCCTTCGAAAGGTGTGCTTCCATCAATGGTCCATGCATTTATACTGTTGTTTGTCCAGTTGCTACGTGGAAATCCCCGACTTTCGAAATCTTCATCCGGCGCATTGATGGTGGTAAATGTAAAGATGCGGCTTTCGCGGGTACCTGCATTGTTGTGTGAAACCACTTTCCAGAGGTAGGTGGTGCTGTATTCCAGTTTTCCACTTAAGGTCAGCGTGTTTGAAGGTGTTACCATAGCCGATTTATTCCAGTCGGGCTGATTGGCAGGAGTAATCAGCACTTCGTACCAGGCCGGATCAGTGCCACCTTCAGTTTGCCAGCTCAATGAGGTATAGGCCGAAACTTTAAATGAATTGTCGGCCGGAAACGGGCTGTTGGCTTCGGCCGGAAGTGCGGTTATGCTGATTTCGGCAGTATAGGCTTTGTAATTGTAGGCTGTGACGGTTAAAGTTAACATTCCTGAAGCCGGGATATCGCTCACAGGGATGGTAACGGCGCCTTCTTCAGCTCTGGCCGCACCAAGTAGCTTTCCATGATACGTGATGCAGGCCAGAGCGTCAGAAACAGGCAGTTTAACCACAAACTCCCGCGCATCATTGCCGATTACCGGCGAATGATGTGCAGAAATCTCCTTCGGCTCAGCAGCACGGACAACTACCGAAGGATCTCCAAAAATAGTCCAGGTGTCGGTGACCCTGAACCCCCCAAGTCCGTATTTATCATTCATTTTCATGCAGCCATTCATCGAGATTCCACCAAAAGTGCGGGTAGAAACTCCACTGCGCTTGCCGGCCAGTATATAGGCCATTTCGTCCTGTGCATCCATGGGCGGATACCAGCTCTGAACCGCTGTCGACATCATGGCAGCTACCGCTCCGGCTGGAGTTGTGCCCGATGCTGCACGTAAAAACCTCTCGGCCAGACAGGTACCGGTGGTAAAGTCGCCGCTGTTGCAACCGGCAGACCATACAAACGGAAAAGTAGTATTGCTGAGCCTGCTTACCTCTATGGCACCAAAACCGGTAGTATACCAGGCATTTACGGTTCCATGGCCAATGTAAAAAATTGCACCGGCGCCCCGATTGATTTCGTTTTGCAACAGCTGTGCCGAAGGGTTTCCTGGAGCATCAGCACCGCCCTGACTCCCATCAAACAGCGATACGCTTTCGCTAAAGGTGTTCTCGGTGAGCAGGCTGGTAATATTGCGGATGTGTTCAAAATCGTATTCATTGTCGTCGCCGGGGCCCAGCTGACTGGCAACACCAATCATTTTACCCAGAGCACTACCACCCTGAGCATCCTTCTCATAAGCAATGGTGCGATTTACCATCACATCAAGCTGCTCTTTGGTTTCGGCCGGGAAACGTCCGACCAACACCTCGGGGTAATGATCGTTACCGGCAATATAACCATACATATTGTCGCTGGCTCCGGTTTCAGCCTGAAGTGCCGGCACCTGAGCCGCATCACCTGCCAGTAGCAGATACGTTAAGCCATTGTTGTAATAGAAATCAGCAACGTACTGCTGTATTACAGCAGCAGTGGTGAAATTTTCAGCATCGGCCACCGAGCAACGGACACCGGCCTGTGCTTTCCATTCTATAAAAGGTTGGAGCGATTCAACAAAGGCAGACGGACAAATAATGAGCATATCACCCTCTTCGGCCACCGGGTTATATCGGAAAGTATGTTCAGCCTTGTTGATAAAATGCGATTCAGCCAAAGCAGCAAAACTGCTCAGGACCGGTGCACCACTATACCTAAGCAGTTCGTTGATACCGCTTACAGCCTGCCATACCAGGCGCAGATGAAGCTGATGCACTACCCTTAGGGTATGGGTATATGCATTGTAATGCAAGGGATAAAGCTGCAATGAGATTCCGCGTGCATCGCACCAGATATAAGGAGAGCCTGCTGCAGCTGATACCGCAGGGTAAAATGCATCGGCGGCGGCATTGTAATCTGAGTTTTCAGTGTAAAGCCCTGAAGGGTCGCCGGCAGCAGCCTTCACATAAAAACCGGGAAATTCGGTAAAGGAAGAATCCACCACTTCAAGGCGATAACTTCCGGTGGGGGCGAGCCTCAAGGCCACAGAGATATGCTGTAAATCGGGGCAGCCTTTCAGCATTTCGCTTACGCCGTCGGTAAACATCAGGCTGGCACCTGCACCTGCCGAAGCAGGATTGCCATTTATATAAAAGCCGCTCAGGTTGAGTGTGATATCAATATCGTTTGTGTTAACGGAAGTAACCTCAACCACAGGATCTGATGCCTGCTGCTGCAATACGGGCCACCATGAAGCAGCAGCCTGCGTTGCGAAGGCCTGTATCAAAAAAACCGTGATTAAAAATAGGTTCCGTTTCATGGGAGTGTGCTGTTTCACCCTGCGGTGTGCTCTCCCATAGTCAAGCACTGTTCCGCAAATAAGCACGAATCAGGTTAGTGTAATTAATTCGAATTATTACGACATTATATGATTATATATAAACACGTTACATAATGTTTGGTGTAAACAAAAAATGTTGAAAAACTTTAACCCGATAAAAACTTCCCTTAAAACCACACACAATAGCGCACAATTGTGCGGATTTAATCAGGTAAATTGCTGGTAGCATCTGAACTTTTACGGGATGCTTTATACCAACCTGAAATCGGGTATTAATTACAGAATCTTTGGATTTCCATAAAAATGAATTAACTTAGTGCTCGAAATAGTTATATATATTTATAAAATCAGTAATGTATGAACAAGACATGCCTCGACTGCGGTGAACCTATTACCGGAAGGTCAGATAAAAAGTTTTGTAATGATCAGTGCCGCAATAATTATAACAACAGGTTAAATTCCGACAATTCGGAGGTTGTGCGGCAGGTAAACGCCATTTTAAAAAAGAACCGCCGCATAATAGCCGATTTAGTCCCGGCTGATAAAGTTACCGTGCACAAAGAAAAACTATCAAGCCTGGGTTTTAATTTCAATTACTTTACGCATTTATACACCACCCAAAAAGGTTCGGTTTACCGTTTTATTTACGAATACGGTTACCTGCCGCTCGACAATGATTTTTACATGCTGGTGGTGAGGGAAAAAAAGTAGCGAAGGGCAAAGAGCGCATTATTTGAATTGGGGATACGGCATTCCATTTCACGCTATGATGGATCGGAGCATTGTTGCACCTGTGTGCAGGTGTCGAAGGGCCGGCCTTCATTCACCGCAACCAAACTCATTTCGGCCGAAATGATTACTTTTGTCAAAAGCCAAAAAAACCAGCCTAATGCCTCCACCCACCAAAAAGCTATTTCTGCTCGATGCCATGGCATTGATATACAGGGCCTATTATGCGCTCAATAAAAATCCGCGAGTCAACTCAAAAGGGTTAAATACCTCGGCAGTACTCGGATTTGCCAATGCACTTTACGACGTACTAAAAAATGAAAAACCAACCCATATCGGGGTTGCCTTCGACACCCATGCACCTACCGTTCGCCATGTTGATTTTACTGAATACAAAGCCAACCGCGAAGCCATGCCTGAGGATATATCGGCAGCCATTCCTTACATTATGCAGCTGATCAGTGCTTTTAATATTCCCATATTGATGGCCGACGGATATGAAGCCGATGATGTAATTGGCACTCTGGCAACGCAGGCAGCAACTCAGGGTTTTGAGGTTTACATGATGACACCTGATAAAGACTTCGGACAACTTGTAACTGAACAGGTACGTATTTACAAGCCAGGCAAGCCCGGCGAACCGGCTATTGTAATGGGGCCGGCCGAAGTCTGCGCCAAATTCGGCATTCAGAGAACCGATCAGGTAAAAGACATGCTGGGACTGTGGGGAGATGCCTCTGACAATATTCCCGGTATTCCGGGTGTGGGAGAAGTTACAGCCCGCAAACTGATTGAAGAGTTTGACAATGTTGAGAACCTGGTTGCCAATGCCACTAAAATTGAAAAGGCATCATTGCGCGACAAGGTGATGGCACATGGCGATCAGGCACTGATGTCGAAACAACTGGCCACCATCATACTCGATGCGCCGGTGCCATTTGACGAAACAGCGCTCAGGCTGACAGCTCCTGATACGGCTGCGCTCAAATCGGTGTTCGACGAACTTGAATTCCGCACTTTTGCTAAACGGGTTTTTACCGACCTTAGCCTGCAGGAGGCGCTTCAATCAGACACTGTGCCCACCTCTGCTTCGGGGGTGCCCGATCTTTTCAGCAGTATGGGCGAAAGCGTTGAAGTTATCTCGAACGTTAACACCATTGCCAACACCCCGCACCAATACCATTTGGTAACATCGGCCGGCGACACGGCGGCATTGATTTGTAAACTCGGGCAATGTGAGTGGTTTTGCTTTGATACTGAAACAACCGGACTTGATACACTCGAAGCCGAGCTGGTAGGCATGTCGTTTGCCATAAAACCTGGCGAAGCCTGGTATATTCCGATTCCCGAAAATCAGGCAGAAGCACGGCTGATCGTTGCTGAATTCTCAGCCCTGTTCAACAATGAAAAAATCGGCAAAACCGGCCAAAATATCAAATACGATATGGCTGTGCTGATGCGTTACGGCATTACAATCCGCGGCAAACTTTTCGATACCATGCTGGCCCACTACCTGATTGAGCCCGATATGCGCCATAACATGGATTTTTTAGCCCGCACCTACCTGAATTACGAGCCTGTTTCGATAGAGAGCCTGATCGGGAAAAAAGGCAAACATCAAATCAGCATGCGCATGGTTGATGCTGAAACAATTAAAGAATATGCCGCTGAAGATGCCGACATTACCCTGCAGTTGAGGCTCAAACTTGAGCCATTGCTCAAAAACAGCGACACGCTTGATCTGTTATATAACATCGAGATGCCGCTTGTAAACGTATTGGTTTCGATGGAAACCGAAGGCGTGCGCATCGACACACAAAACCTGAAGTCTTATTCTGTTGAGCTCCTGACCGAAATCCGTGAAGTGGAGCAGGAAATATACCGCCAGGCCGGAACCACCTTCAACATAGGCTCGCCGAAACAACTGGGCGAAATCTTGTTCGACCGTATGAAACTGTCGGACAACCCCAAACAAACCAAAACCAAACAGCATTCAACCGGCGAGGAGATACTGGTTAAGCTCGTTAACAAGCATCCGATTATTCAGCTAATACTCGATTACCGCTCCCTCACCAAACTAAAATCGACCTATGTCGACACTTTGCCACAACTGGTAAATAAACACACCGGCCGTATCCACACCTCCTACAATCAGGCTGTGGCTGCAACCGGCAGATTAAGTTCAAACAATCCGAACCTGCAAAACATACCTATCCGCACCGAGCGCGGGCGCGAAATCCGCAAGGCTTTTATTCCCCGCTCTGATGATTTCGTGCTGCTGTCGGCCGATTATTCGCAGATTGAATTGCGGCTCATCGCACACATGAGCGGCGACGAGGCCATGAAAGAAGCCTTCCGCAACGGCGAAGATATTCACACCGTAACGGCTGCGCGCATTTACAATACCACTGCCGAACAGGTAACCAAAGACATGCGCCGCAATGCCAAGTCGGTAAACTTTGGCATAATTTACGGCATTTCTGCCTTCGGTTTATCGGAGCAGCTGGCCATTCCCAGGCGTGAAGCCGCCGACATTATCGCCCAGTATTTTGAGCGGTTTCCCGGAATACGCGAATACATGGACCGCACCATTGCTTTTGCCAGGGCAAAGGGCTATGTGGAAACCCTGTGTAAACGACGCCGTTACCTGCGCGATATCAATTCGGCCAATGCCATTGTACGTGGTTTTGCCGAACGCAATGCCATTAATGCCCCCATTCAGGGCTCTTCGGCCGATATGATAAAAATTGCCATGATCCGGATATTTGATGCTTTCGAGAAACAAAATCTGCGCTCAAAAATGATTCTGCAGGTACATGATGAACTGGTTTTTGATGTGTACAAACCCGAGCTTGAAGTGGTGAAACCCATCATCAGCAAACTTATGCAATCGGCCATTGTACTGGATTTACCGGTTGAAGTTGAAATGAATACCGGCGACAACTGGCTTGAAGCGCATTGATTCGTTCGTACTAAAAAATTAAACCAATGGCCAAAAGTAAGTTAACCCAAACTTTGCTGTTTCAGGCCATAGATATTGCTTACGAAAAAGCCGTTTCGGGGCTGCCGGGAACCGACTCGGCCCACGAACTGGCTCAAAACTACCTTAGCCGAACCCACGATATGCGTACCAATGCCAATGCGCTTATCCGCTGGCAAACGGTTAAAGCCGGATCAAGCGGCTTTATTACCGGCCTGGGCGGTTTGTTCACGCTTCCGCTGGCTATTCCCGCCAATCTGGTGAGCGTATTGTACATACAAATCAGAATGATTGCTGCCATAGCTGTGATGGGAGGGCACGATGTGCGCGACGACCGTGTACGGGCTCTGGTATTAGCATGTCTGGCCGGCAATGCAGCCAAAGAAATTCTTCAGGAAGCCGGGCTTAAGGCCGGAAGTGTTATCACTTCAAAAATGATTGGAAGCTTGTCAGAAAAAACAATCTCAGCTATCAATCAAAAACTGGGCATTGAACTGCTTTCAAAAACAGGTTCAAAAGGCCTGGTGAATGCCGGAAAACTACTGCCACTTGCCGGTGGAATTGTAAATGGAAGCTTCGATGTAATTACCACCCGCCTCATAGGCAAAGCAGCCCGTAATACATTTATAGGCTGAAATAACAATCAACTCAGAATCAACCCATTTAAACTTTAAACGAGAATTGTAAATAAATTGAACCTTTTAGCCGGAATATACCAATTGCGGTTACATTTGCATTCCATTTTTAACCCAATTAAATCAGTTTACATCATGAAAAAGCTTTTGGTGCTTGCATCGGTAGCCTTAGTCATTGGCTCAACCGGCTGCAAAAACGGCAAACAAACGAAGAACATCGAAATGAACCCTTTCTACACTGAATTCGCTACACCCTTCCATGTGCCGCCATTCGACAAAATCGACACATCAGATTACCTGCCTGCCTTTATGGAAGGCATGAAACAACACGATGCCGAAATCAAAGCCATTTGCGAAAACACCGAAACGCCCAATTTTGAGAATACCATTCTGGCCTTCGACAAATCGGGCAAAATGCTGATACGAGTTTCGAAGATTTTTTACAATATGACCGAGGCCAATACCAACGATCAGTTGCAGGCCATCAATAAAAAAGTGTCGCCGCTTGTTTCGAAGCATAATGATGATATTTCGATGAATGCTGCCTTGTTTAGCCGCATCAAGAGTGTGTACGAGAAGCGTGCTGAGTCGGGCCTCGATGCTCAGCAGATAAGGGTAGTTGAAAAATATTACAATGATTTTGTGCGTCAGGGAGCCAACCTGGCTGCTGCTGATCAGGATAAGCTGCGCAAAATAAACGAGCGCTTATCGATGCTTACCATTCAATTCGGCGAAAACCTGCTTGCCGAAACCAACAAAAATTTTCAGCTGGTTATCACCAATAAAGCCGACCTAGATGGTTTGCCCGAAGGTGTAATATCAGCTGCTGCCGAAGCCGCCAAAGCTGCCGGGAAAGACGGCTCGTGGGCATTCGGCCTCACCAAACCAAGCATGATTCCTTTTTTGCAGTATGCCAAAAACCGTGAGCTTCGCCAGAAAATCTATACCGGTTACTTTATGCGTGGCAACAACAACAACGCCAACGACAACAAAGCCATTCTAACTGAAATGGTAAAGCTTCGCGCCGAGAAAGCCAAACTGCTGGGATACGACAATTTCGCAGCCTATACCATTGCTGAGAATATGGCCAAAACACCGGCTGCCGTCGGTGATTTTCTGAGCAAACTAATGGCTGCTGCCACACCCGTTGCCAAACAGGAACTCGTTGAAATGCAAAAAATTGCCGATGATGAGGGTGCCGGATTTAAACTGGCTTCGTGGGATTGGTGGTATTATGCCGAAAAACTGCGTAAAGCCAAATACGACCTTGACGAGAACGAACTGAAACCCTATTTCAGCCTAGAGCATGTGCGCGATGGGATGTTTGCTGTAGCCAATAAACTTTACGGTATCACTTTTACCAGAGATAACAATCTTCCGGTGTATCAAAAAGATGTTGAAACCTACGAAGTAAAAGAAGCCAATGGTTCGCACCTCGGAATACTTTACCTCGATTATTTTCCGCGCAGTTCCAAAAGCGGTGGTGCATGGTGCACCGACTTTACGCCTGCCGGCTGGGAAAACGGCCAGCGCGTTGACCCTGTTATCTCTGTGGTTTGTAACTTCACACCTCCTACCGGCAATATGCCATCACTGCTCAACTGGGACGAAACCACCACCCTTTTCCATGAATTCGGCCATGCCCTGCATGGTTTGTTTACCCAAGGAAAATACACCCGCACAGCCGGTAATGTACCTCAGGATTATGTTGAACTGCCTTCGCAGGTGATGGAAAACTGGGCCGGCGAACCTGAAGTATTGCGTATATATGCCAGGCATTATAAAACCGGCGAAGTAATTCCTGATGCACTGATTGCGAAAATTGAAAACAGCGGGCTGTTTAATCAGGGTTTCGACAACGCTGAATACATTGCCGCTTCGATTCTTGATATGAATTACCACGAACTTGCCGAACCCGCAATTGTAAACGATGTAAACGATTTTGAAAAAACAGCCATGGAAAAAATCGGGCTGATCCCCGAGATTCTGCCACGTTACCGTTCCACCTATTTTGCCCATATTTTCAATGGCGGATATGCTGCCGGTTATTATGTTTATCTGTGGGCTGCAGTGCTCGATGCCGATGCCTTCGACTATTTTAAACAATCGGGCAATATCTTTAATCCTGAGCTGGCTGCAAGTTTCCGTAAAAATTGTCTGGCCGAAAGCGGTGATGATAACGGAATGGTTCAGTATATAAAATTCAGGGGTCAGGAGCCTTCGCTTGAGCCCCTGATGAAAAAACGCGGATTGATGGGTAAATAATAAAGCTTTCCTGGTTACAAAGCCGTAAAATCAGCTTAAACAAGCCGGTTTTACGGCTTTTTTGCGAGCAACACTTCGGCGCGCTGCAAAGCGGCATTGATGTAGGCACACACATTACCGGCACCTACAAGATCAAAGAAACCGTTCTTTTCAAGGTTATCGGCTACTGACTTAACCGGTCCCGAAAGTATGATTGTGATTCCTTTAGACTTTGATTTGCAGATAAAACTCTTGAGGTTATTCATGCCGGTGGCATCGAAAAACGGAACCCGATACAGCCTGATAATGCGCACTTTGGGCAGGCGCGCTACCTGTTCTTCGGCTTCTTCAAATTTATTGGCAATGCCAAAGAAGAACGGTCCGTTTATTTCAAAAACCTCAACATTACGCGGCACCTGCAGGCGGTTTGCAGGCTGATCTCTGTCGGAGCTTTCTTCAACCACAGCCATATTAAGTACTTCAACCCCCGAGGTATCAATTACGCGTTTAAGAAACAGCAAAACAGCCAGCAGTAGTCCGAACTGAATGGCTAAGGTAAGATCATTGATTACCGTGAGAAAAAAGGTAGTAAGCAGCACAGCTATTTCGTTGCGGCCATTTCGGAACAAGCCCTTAAACGAGCGCCATTCGCTCATGTTGTAGGCAACTATTACCAATATCCCTACGAGGCAGCTCATGGGTATCAGGCGGGCATACTTACCGAAAAAAAGCAGAATAAGTAGTAGCACTATGGCATGAATCATTCCGGCAACCGGGATTTTGCCGCCATTGCGTATGTTGGTCATGGTGCGGGCAATGGCACCGGTGGCCGGTATTCCGCCAAACAATGGGGTAATGATGTTGGCAATCCCCTAGCCTATCCGTTCGGTGTTCGACCGGTGATGGTAGCCCGTGGCGCCGTCGGCTACCATGGCACTCAGCAGCGATTCAATGGCGCCCAGCATGGCGATGGTAAATGCCGGGGCAAGCAGCAACCTAAAGGTTTCGAAATCGATGGCCGGAATCACCGGCATGGGAATACTGGCCCTTATTTCGCCAAACCGGCTGCCGATGGTATCAACCGGAAGATGCAGCAAACTTGTTGCCAAAGTTGTAATAAGCAAAGCGATGAGTGTTCCGGGCACTTTTTTGTTTATTTTGGGCCATAAAACAGATACCAGAACCGTAAAAAGTGCAATGGCAAAGGCGTAAAAATTAACATCGCTGAAATGCACAAAGTAAAATTTCCACTTTTCAATAAAATCAGCAGGCACCGCCTCGCTCACCTGCAATCCGAAGAAATCCTTAATTTGTGATGAAAATATAACTAGCGCAATACCCGATGTAAATCCCACCACGATGGGATACGGCATAAATTTAATAATGGTTCCTAATTGCAACAAACCCATGCTTATAAGCATGAGGCCCGCCAGTAAGGTAGCCACCAAGAGACCGTTAACACCAAATCGCTCAACAATGCCATAAACAATTACGATAAAAGTACCGGTGGGACCGCCAATCTGCACACGGCTTCCGCCAAGTGCCGAAATTTAAAAACCGGCAATAACGGCTGTTATCAGCCCTTTTTCGGGGGCCACCCCCGAGGCAATTCCGAAAGCAATGGCCAGCGGTAGCGCTACCACGCCAACAATAATGCCTGCGATAAGATCTGACAAAAAAGTTTGCCGGTCATATCCGCGAAGCGTTGAAAAAATTTTGGAATGGCAAATTTGCGATGCTTTCAGAAATTCGAGGCCGGCCATTTTATAAATCTATGAGAGAAGGTGCAAAATTACATATTCTCAGAGTTTATCAGAAATCTGTTTAAACAAATAAAAACCAGATTAAAAAAGGCTATCGTATTCAATACTTGTATCATATATACTATATTTGTTGAAATTGTAAAAACCGCGGATCCGGGGTAAAGTGTGCCGGATTCAATTTCGAAAAGTTATGGTTAAAGCAAATCACCGATTATGGTATTTTGAATGGCTCAGATACCCGGTTATTTTTTTGCTTGTTTTAGCTGCATTATCAAATTATGCACAGCAGAGAAAGAATACCAATAATGCAGTTCAAAAACTAACTGATTTGCTTAATGAATGTGATAAACTGGCGATACATCGCGAAATTACATTGATTGATTCAGGCACATCAGCCCGGAGATTAGCAATAAAACTAAACAACAAAGAGGCTCAGGCTATGTCGTTGATATACATGGCAATGGCCGAAAGGAACTTCGGCCGGAATGCAAAAGCTGCTGAATTAATCTTTGAAGCGAAGGCTATAGCTGAAAAAATAAACAGCAAATCACTCACGGCCAGGAGCCTGCTGGAACTGGGTGAAACCTACCGTTCATCCACCAACCTTCATCTGGCCAGACTTAACCTTTTTAAAGCAATTAATCTTTACTTTACACTGGCTGATAGTAAAGGCATTGCCCGTTGCTACGACAGGCTGGCAGCCAATAGTTTTGAGATTTTTATCAAATTGCCCGTCTATTTTTCACTTCACAGCAAGGAGCTTGAACCTGCAATTTTTCTGGAAGAGCTCAGTGAACATCCTTCGGCCTATTCACGCTATCTGATTACAAGGCATTATATAAATAAAGCCCTTACCTATGCAACAAAACTAAAGCTTGATGATGTAAGTATCTCATCCGGAATTATAGAGGCTGCATTTCTCAACTCCTGCTTTGAAAACCAGAAAGCCAAAAATGCATACCTCAGTGTTGAAAAACAAATACAGCAAACAGGCATCGATTCAGATTTATCGCTCATGTATACCAACCTGGCATCGCTCATGTATTCCGACTCACTTTTTAATGAAGCAAAAAGCTATGCCATAAAAGCTTATGAACTTTCGTTGCCCAAAAAAATAAAGATTTATTCCATTATCAGTAGTCGTATTCTAAGCAGGCTTTACGAACGCGAAGGCAACTACAGGGAGGCCCTCAAATTTATGGATATCTATTCGGGAGAAAAAAACCAGTTTTATGCCAGCGATATTCAATTTAAAGTAAAAGCCGCTCAGCTAAACCACGAAATAGAACTTCAGGAAAGCCGAATCAAAACCAAGAAACTTGAATTACTTATTATAATACTGGCATTTACCCTGGTTTTTACCGCCACAGCAGTTTTTATTGTTGTGCTGGTGCGCAAACAAAAAAAGCAGGATGAGCTCATCAAAGACCTCAACCGTAAGAATGATATTATTGAACAACAGGTAACTACACTTGATAAGCTCAACCGGGAGCGCAACCGTTTTTTCTCCATTCTGGCGCACGACCTCCGCAATCCAATCGGAGGATTCTATAGTATTACTCAAATTATGGAGAGCGAGTACGATTTGTTTGATCGTGCTGATATCATGGCAAACCTGGCCATTATGAGCCAGTCGGCCGGTAATTTGCTCAATTTGCTCGAAAACCTGCTCGATTGGTCGCGCGTGCAAAATGGTATCATCAAGTCTACTCCCGAAAGCCTTGAAGTAAAGCCACTCTTCGACGATTGTCTTAAACTGCTGCAACACTCTGCCGGACTCAAGAATATAACCCTCAATCATACCTGCGATATAAATCTGTTTGCTATCGCTGATAAGCAGATGCTGAGCACTATACTGCGCAATCTGGTTTCAAATGCCATCAAATTCACACCCAAAGGAGGAAATATTCATCTTAAAGCAGTTAAAACATCCCCAGAAAAAATCAGGATTTCAGTTCAGGATACCGGAGAAGGCATGAGCCAGCAAACCATATCTAACCTGTTTATACCTGATAAAACAACCAAAAGCAAAGGCACTGAAGGCGAAACCGGCACAGGTCTGGGACTTATTTTATGCAACGATTTTCTTTTGAAACATCACAGCAAATTCGAAGTAAACAGCATTGAAGGGAAAGGCAGCACTTTCGCATTTGAACTAGATTGTGCTTCAAACTGTTAGTTATTATCTTTAAATATTGCACCTGAGGCAAAAAAGCAGATGGGAGATCATGATTCTTCGAAAACATACGCGCAGTTGCTGCACGAAAACGAGCTGTTAAAGCAACAGCTCGATAGCTTGCGCACCTTAGCACAAAAGCCCGATAATAATCTGAATGCCGTAAAAAGGCAGGGAACCCTTAACAATTACTTGGATAATCTTGCCTTACAGCCTTTAAGTGACCTATACGCCAACATTACCCAAAGCGTTGCCGGGGTATTTGACCTAAGAGCTGCATTATTTTTTCTTTTTAATGAGTCCGAAACTGAACTCGAACTCAGGCATACCCATTATACACCTGGCATTAAGCCTGTTTTTGAACAAATTCCGTGTCGCGATAATACTACCTTAAAATTTAAGTTAAACCAGTCGAACATTGATTATTTGCGCACTGAGCCTTATCGGCTGGAGCGCAGTTTCAACAATTTGCTGCCTGGCGCTATTCCTGAACATTTTGGGAATGCGCTTACACAACAGCTTAATTTAAGCTGGTTTGTGGCACTAACCCTGAGTTACAAAGAGAATCTTATTGGTATACTCGCTCTTATGGGCAGCCCCGAAAATCAGGTTCCTGAAGATGACAAACTTTCGTTATTTACAGTATTAACAACCAGCACCATAGCCCGTAAAGTGGCTGAAGAATCGCTAGCTATAAGTGAAAGCAGATTCAGACTGCTTTTTGATGAAGCACCTGTTGGGTATCAATCGCTTGATATCAATGGAAATATAAAAGATGTAAACCAGGCATGGCTCAGCCTGTTGGGTTACAACCGCAACGAAGTTATTGGCCGCTATTTTGGCGACTTTATTGCCGAAAAATCAAAACCGTATTTCAAAGATAGCTTTGGCCGTTTTAAAGCCGATGGGCAAATACATTGTGAGCTCAACATGGTGCACAAAAGCACGAAGGTGCTGAATATCGACCTTGAAGGACGTATAGGCCTCGATACAGATGGTATTTTCAGGCAAACACACTGCATACTTAAGGATATCACATTGCAACGGCAAGCCGAACAATTGATACGGAAGCGCGAAGAGCGTTTCGAAGCGATTGCCAATTACACAGCAAACTGGGAAATATGGCTTGATTCGGATGGAAAAGTTATCTGGACAAATCCGGCAGCCGAATCATTTACCGGTTATACACCCGATGAAATTCTTGAAACTGCTGATCTTTTAACGGTAATTGTTGCTCCGGAGCACCAGGAGACAGTCGCTTCCATTCTGGGTAATCCGAAAAAAGAAGCTGCAGTGCGCACTTTTGAAATCCGATGCATCCGCAAAAATCAAACTTCATTCAGGGCAGAATTTTCGTGGACCGAAATATTTGATAAAAGCGGCAATTATTTGGGCATACGCCTGAGCGGACACGATGTAACGCTTTATCGGGCAGCCGAAAAAGCCATAAAAGAAAACGAACGACTATACCGCCAGATGGTTGACAATGCGCCATTTGGAATGCACTTTTATGAGCTTAATCATGAAAACGACCTCATTTTTACCGGGGCCAATGCCATTGCCGATAAAATTCTTGGTATCAGCCACAAGCAATTTATCGGAAAACCCATAGCGCAGGTTTTTCCGTCGCTCGGCCCTGAGATTATTGATGCTTACCGCGAATCGGCGCGCAAAAATGTTATCTGGGAAACTGACCAGATCATTTATACCGACCAGCGTATTTCAGGCGCTTTTGAAGTGAAGGCATTTCAAACTGTGCCGGAAAAAATGGTAGCAATGTTTACCGATATTACCAAACGCAAACAAGCCGAAGAACAACTTTTCGAAAGCCGCGAACTGTTTGAAGCTCTGGCCAGGGTATCGCCTGTTGGGATTTTCCGTACCGATGAGCAAGGCGAAACCACCTATGTAAACCCAAAATGGAGCTCACTCACAGGCCTTAAATTCGAAGATGCGCTGGAATCGAGGTACCTGAGTGCCATTCATCCCGACGATCGGGAAGCCCGACTCAACGAATGGCGCGATGCAGTGGTACATGGCCAACCGGTTGTTTCAGAGTATCGTTTTCTGCACCCCGATGGAAAGGTTGTATGGGTACAGGGGCATGCTGTACCTGAGATCGTAAATGGGAAGATCAAGGGATATATCGGTACTATAACTGATATATCTGACCTTAAAGCTGCCGGAATTGAACTGCTGCGCGCCAAAGAAAGAGCAGAAGCCAGTGATAAACTGAAAGCAACATTTATGGGAAATATCTCCCACGAAATACGTACCCCGCTCAACGGTATTATTGGCTTTGCCGATCTTATTGCCAGTGGAGGCAATACCTTTAAAGAAAACGAAGAATACATTGAACTGCTTAGCCAGAGTATAAACCGCCTCACACGTATTATCGACAACATAATGGATGTTTCAATAATGATGTCGGGCAATAAATCACTCAATAAAGAACCATTTGACCTGGATAAGCTTTGTACAGACATTTTTCTCAAATATGAATTTGCAGCTCAACAAAAATCGTTAGCATTTACACTGAACCGCTTCAGCCCTTCTTCAACACCATTAATCAACAGCGACAAAGGACTGATTGAGCGCATTCTTACTGAACTTACCGACAATGCCATCAAATTTACACACACCGGCAGCGTGCATCTGGAGTGCGGTATCAGCGCGCAAACATTGCATATTCAGGTAACAGATACAGGGATCGGCATATCGCCTGAGCTTCTGCCATTTGTTTTTGAACCTTTTATGCAGGAGGATGTGTACGCTGCCCGCTATAAAAATTCCAATGGCCTCGGACTTGCCATTGTAAACGAGGCGGTAATGCTTTTGGGGGGTAAAATTCATGTTGACTCGTCAGCCGGACAAGGAACCCGATTTTTGGTTACTATCCCGGTTCTGGCTGATGAATTACCTGCAGCTGATGCTGATAAAATTGTTGCACCTGCAGTTGTAAAAAAAGCAACCCGCATACTTGTTGTTGAAGACGAAGAAGTGAACCTGAGCTATCTGACACGGGTGCTCAAAAGCCACGGTATAGAGGTTCAGGTTTCAAAAAACGGAAGCGAAGCTGTTGCGTTTATCGAGCAGGGCAACCAAACTGATTTGGTACTGATGGATATACGAATGCCTGATATGGATGGATTCGAAGCAACCCGCCTGCTCAAAAAAATGAGGCCAGCTCTTAAAATTGCTGCCGTTACTGCCTATGCCGGTGAAGGCGAAAAACAAGCCTGTTTTGATGCCGGTTGCGACGACTATATTGCCAAGCCTTTTCAGAAAAAAGACCTTTTTAAAATGCTTAAACGAATGGGAATAGGCGATTAAAACAAATTACATACTTAATCTTTAACGTAACTATTAATAATTCTGATTCAATTCTTCTGGCAGGTGTAACCTTTTGGCGCACCCTATGTCTAAATACCGGGAGCAATAAAAACCAATGGCAACAGCCCGGTAAATTCAATCAATCATTCATTCTTATTAAAATCGGTATGAAAAAAAGGTACCTCTACAGTGGTCACATTACAACCCTCCTGCTGGCAATTTTGCTCATCACAAATTTTAAAACCTACAGCCAGAAAACACCAGATTACGCCAAAGTGGATACATTACTGCAGCTACTGTCGGCAAACAATAAATTTATGGGCAGTGTAGCCATTATGCAGAACGGAAAACCAGTGTATATTGGCGCTGCAGGGTATGCAGATATGCAGACAAAAACGCCTAACCTGCCTTCGACGGTATTCAGAATCGGAAGCATTTCAAAAACATTTACATCAGTGATGACGCATCAGCTTTTCGAAGAAAAAAAACTGACGCCTGAAACCCCTTTAGCTGAATTTTATCCCAACCTGCCAAACGCCGGTAAAATTACTATGCATGATTTGCTGGTGCATCAGAGTGGGTTGTGGAGCATAACCGACGACTCGCTGTATATGCAATGGTGTGTAAATCAAAAAACCGAAAGCGAACTCATTGCCATGATTGAGGCTCACCCGGTACTTTTTGAACCCCGTGCCAAAGCCCAGTATTCAAATACCAACTTTTTATTGCTGGGATATATCATCGAGAAAATTACGGGCAAATCCTACGCTCAGAACCTTTCATCGCGCATTGTAGATAAAGCCGGGCTTACTTCTACTTACATAATGAAACCTGCCAATCCGAAACAAAACGAGAGTTATTCCTATTCGTTTACCGATAATGCATGGATAAAAGAAAACGAAACCGACGCCAGCATTCCCGGCGGTGCCGGAGCCATAGCTTCAACAACACACGATCTGGTGCGTTTTATCACCGCCTTGTTTGATGGCAGATTAATTTCGAAAACCTCATTGGAAGAAATGATTAAAACCGACGGTAAATATGCCAGAGGTATCTTTAAAATGCCTTTTTATGAACTGGAAGGCTATGGACATACCGGTGGTATTGATGGCTTCAGATCGGTAGTGGTTGAATACCCGGCAGAAAAGCTGAGTATTGCCCTTTGTTCTAACGGGCTTAACTACGGTCAGAATGATTTGCTTATTTCATTGATTACCATTGCACTCGGAAAAGAATTTGCGATGCCTGAATTTAAGGAAGTATCCGTTTCAACCGATATTCTCAGCACCTTCACAGGTACTTATGCATCGCCCGAAATCCCTATAAAACTAACTGTTACACTTAATGGTAACAGTTTAATGGCACAAGGCACCGGGCAAAGTGCTTTTCCGCTTGAAGCCGTAAGTGAAAATGAATTTAAATTTGATCCGGCAGGCATCAAAATCAGATTTCAGGACGGCAGCCTCAATCTAAAGCAGGGCGGCATGGATATTATCATGAAAAAAGAATAATTCCTTTCAGTGTTTCGTTTTATGCACAGTTAAACCATAAGCAGCTAATTAACTTTACAAGCTTATATCCGGTAACACTTTTAAACTTCAGTAACTTCTGTATACTAAAACTATATGTGAACTAAGGCCTTATAATTGATTAAATTTAGAAATAAGGTAACTCAGCCAAACCGAGTGCTCTACTAAAAAGATTACAGCAGATTACACTCCGATTTTTGTGAATAAAGGCCTTGTTTTCTAACTTTTAAATGGTTAGATGGTTTTATCATGAA